>PVBE011032377.1_pt1 | contig 41592 bp, 35 predicted proteins | sample 1631181 | NCBI WGS metagenome assembly PVBE01 (sample SAMN08397723, study PRJNA350692) | Marine metagenome, whole genome shotgun sequencing project. | isolation source: water | place: Pacific Ocean | collected 2012-04 | reverse complement strand
TGATTGAGTGCGTGCCTGACCTTGGATAAATCCGCTCATCCAAAACTCCAATCTTGGAAAGTCAGATTATACCGTCACTGCGACTTTTCACACACTCTGGGCCACAACAAGATAGGCGTCACGCCCGTGATTGCTGTGTGGGTAAGCGACGCTCCCTAATCAGCTCGCTGAAGTGATGGCCCTGCTACTGGACCTACTATAAACTGAACTGACTCCGATTCGAGGACACACAAGACCCCAATTCGAGGACACAAAAATGAGCGAATACATACCAACGCCAGTCAAATGGGTACGCGATCAGGTAGAGCTATACGAGAGTAGTGGCGGCACACAGGGAACCGAGCTTTTGGACACCGGGTTGCCTTGCATTATCGTCACGCACACCGGAAACAAAACCGGTGGCACTCGGAAGACGCCGCTGATGCGCGTCAAGGATGGCAACGGTTACGTGCTGGTCGGTTCCCAAGGTGGCGCGCCCAAGAACCCCGTTTGGGTTTACAACCTGCGTGCCAATGCGGACGTCGAGATTCGCGACAAGACCGAAGTCTTCAAGATGCGCGTGCGGGAAGTCGAGGACGATGGCGAGCGCGATCGAGTCTGGGCCATCTGTGTCGAGGCCTTTCCGCCGTATGAGGAATACAAGAACAAAGCGCCCCGCAAAATTCCGGTCTTCATAGCGGAGCCGGTCTGAACGCCTGGACCTGGGATCACAACCGATTCTATCTGAGCTGCCTATTCTTCGATGCTGTCGCTCCGGCTTTGTGACAGTCTTGTTTGATTGGACATTCAATCAAGTTGCTTGAGCGGTCCTGACTATATACTAATGGCGCAGACCAACCCAATCGCGAGCACTCACATGAAAAACCCGGAGTTTGATCCCATCAAAGACAAGATCGATGGTCTTGCACATCTGATCAGGGAATATGCGGATATTTCTGACAGCCAGCGTCATCTCTCTAACGAAGTCGCCATGGCCATGGCTAATGAAGGTCTGTACCGCATCGCGGCGCCGCGTTCAGTCGGGGGTGGGGAATACCACCCGACAACGCAGATTCAGACCATCGAGGCCGTTTCAAGACTCGACGGCGCAACCGGATGGAATCTGATGATCGGTGTCGAGGTCATGGGCATACTGGGCGCCGTGTTTCCACGTGAGGTAGTGCAGAAACTCTTCGCGGACCCGGACCTTATCATAGCAGGCGCTTTGAACCCCCTTGGTCATGCTGTTAGAACAGACGGTGGTTTTAGGGTTACCGGGCAATGGCCATTTGCGAGCGGCGTACACAATGCCAGTTACTTCTGGGGTCAGAGCATCGTTTTTGAGAATGATGATCGAGTGACGGACGAAATGGGGCCCGTAACGTGCGAATCCTTAATTGCCAGGGACGAATTCGACATCATCGATACCTGGCAGGTTTCCGGTCTGCGCGGCTCTGGAAGTCACGATGTCAGCGTTAGCGATGTGTTTGTACCGGATGAGAGAATCTCCAGCGTCGCACGCAACCCGTTACAGGAAGATGGCACCCTCTATCGATTACCGCTTCACAGCAGATTGGCGTACAACAAAGTCGGCGTCGCGACCGGCATCACGCGTGCCGCGATCGATCACTTTATGGATCTGGCCATGGACAAGACACCGCGAGGGACCGCTGGAAAATTACGGGAAAGGGTGGACGCACAGTTGGCAGTCGCGGAAGCTGAGTATCTGCTGGAAACCGCAAGAAGCTATGTCTTCGACCGGGTCAGTGATATCTGGGACACGGTCGATCAAGGGGATCCGCCCACGACCCGTCAGAAAGCGCTGCTACAACTAGCCTGCTCGGGTGCAGCTTCTACTGCTGTCAAAGCGGTTGAAAAGATCGTTGCAGCCGCTGGAGCCACGGCGAATTTCACATCCAGCCCACTGGAGCGGTGTATGCGTGATGTGCTGGTGGTTAGACAGCACATCATGGTCTCGCCACAATTCAAGGAGAACATCGGTCGCGCCCTTCTCGGTCTCGAGTCAGGCACCTTCCTGTTCTAGCGGGGCCACGGGGTACCGGGTACTGTCTGCCCATCCCCAACAGTGATGGCTCAGGCTAACGGATGCATCGGGTCGCGAGCCATCCGACTCCTAATCAACCTTCTGCCTGGGATGGTAAAGGCCGTCGTCAAAACCATCAAAGTAATGGTCCAGGAGGGGGTGATCCACAAACTCACTTCCGTTATATGGCTCGAGATTGCGTTCTGCTACATAAGTTGTGTGATCGGCACCGTGTACAAGTATGTGGTACCAGGGCGCGTTCTTTGGCGGTTTTGTCTTAGCCATCTGTTGGTACCAGGCTTCGCTGCCGAGAAAGACGGGATCCACATCGAAGATCACACCTCGATAGTTGAACAAGTGGTGTGTCACCTGTTGTCCCCTGGCAAAACGTGCATATTGATCAGTCATTAGGTCCGGGAAAGGCAGAGTTCGGAATCATAACGACCAAGACCGTGTGGCAGGTTGTTAATATTTCACATGCAGCCCGGAACGCGTAATGATTGGCTGGACAAGTGTATCCAAGGGCTGAGTTATGCAGCGGGCGGTCTGGGCGGGGCTTCAGTTAATTGATCATGGTTCTGAGCTTGGCGATGTATTCCGGGCTGCTACCGATGCATTCGATTGGACTTGGATGAAGGGCTTGGTTTGGGTGCCTATAGAGGGTTGGGGAGCGGCGGTGTGGAAGAGGGCCGCTCCGAAACCATTCCCGACTAGGGTCTACATCCCGGTGTGGATCAGATCAGCGTTTTGAGCATAGCAATGTGTTCTGGACTGGTGCCGCAACAGCCACCTATGACGGTTGCGCCGCTGGACAACCAATCAGCAGCGTGGCGGGCATATTGCTCGGGGTTTAGATCTTCCCTGACTCCGATCAATCCGTCCGTCTCCTCGTCACCATCCAAGGTCCAGTCCGCCGCAATTGGAATGAACGTGTTGGCATAACCACCAATATGTTTTGCGCCGCTGGATGTTAGCTGGGACATCCCAGCGCTGATGCTCTCCGGAGGACAGCAATTGAATAGATAACCGGACACCGGTAGATGACTGATTGCCTGTAGGGCCGTGCTAACGGATTCGCCGCTGCGGAGAATCCCCATGCTGCGGTCGTGTAGCGTCCAGGAAACCCATACCGGTTTGCCGGTTTTGCAGGCAGCCGCCGCTGCGGCCAGCGCCTCAGTTGAGCTTGACATGGTTTCGCATAGCAGCAGGTCCACCAGCGGAGCCAGAATGTCCGCCTGCTCCGCATAGAGGGGTCCGATCTCATCCACGGCGCCCACGAGATCGGGGCGGTAGCTCCCCCGTAACGGAGGCAGTGATCCGGCGATGACAACTTGCTTGCCCGACTTCTCTCTGGCCGAATGCGCGAGTTGACAGGCCTGCACATTGAGCTGGCCGAACTGATCTTCGACGCCCTCCCGCGCCAGATCGCGGCGGATTACGCCGTAGGTATTGGTGGTGATGATGTCCGCACCGGCGGCGATATTGTCGAGGTGCACGCTCTCCACCACCTCTGGTGCGACCAGTAGTGCATTCGCCGACCAGATGGTGGCCGGGATCTCCACCCCGCGCATGCGTAACTCACGCCCCATGGAACCGTCCAACAATATCACTCGATCCGGTGGATGCTCTGGATCCACAGCAATCTTCCGTCTATCCCATTTGTGGGTTCTTTGTTGACATAAGCGCGAAGATAACATAATTTTGCGGCGCTGTTTCTGCAGCTAATCAACTATTCACGATCGATTCCCATCCAGAGGCAACGCCCGGCGAATACTCTCCCGGGTGGAATCTGCAGGACCCGGTCCTATGACAATTCCACTAGCAAGATACTGGGCACTGCTTGCCGGTTATCTGAAGGACCAGACAGGGCTGTTTGCCCTGCTGACCGTGCTGCTGGTGTCCAGCATCGGCTTCAAGCTTTTGATTCCCCAGGTTACCCGTGCCTTTATCGACAGCGCCATGGCGGGGATGAACTTTCCGCCGTGATGGCAGAGGGCCTGGGCGGCCTGGAAGAGGGCCTGGATACCATGGTGGGTCCCAAAGGTGTTAAGCTCTCCGGTGGCCAGATTCAGCGCGTCGCCGCTGCTCGAATGTTTATCCGCCAGCCGGAATTGTTGGTGTTCGATGATCTCTCCAGTGCACTGGATGTCAATACCGAGAGAAGCCTGTGGACCCGTCTGGAAGAACAGGATACAACCTGCCTGGTAGTCTGCCATCAACCAAGCGTTCTGGAACGGGCGGATCAGATACTGGTAGTCGAGGAGGGTCGGCTGGTGGCACGAGGCACCTTGCCGGAACTGCTTGAGAGCAGTGAAGAGATGCGACATATCTGGCATCAGCATTGACTGTTGGCAGCAAATTCGAATTGCGCAAAGAGATGCGACGTATATGGCAGCAGCACTGACTGTTGGCAGCACATCTGGCAGCAAAACCGATGGTTTGGCGCCGGATCCGAATTGAGTAAAGAGCCATTTTCCACTGAGAGGAATCATCACAAGTGACTATGCAAAAGACCCCACTACTGATGTCCCGCATCGTAAAACGAGGCGCGGTTGTTTCACCCGAGGAGGAGATCGTTACCCTGACTGCAGACGGTAGCCATCGTCAGAGTTACAAAACTACCTGGGAGCGGGCCAACCAGTTGGCAGGGGCGCTCAAGGAGCACGGTATTCAGGTAGGAGACAGGGTAGCCAGCTTTATGTGGAACAACTGGCGCCACCTGGAACTCTATCAGTCCGTTCCCTCTATGGGGGCTGTTCTGCACACGTTGAACATCAGGCTTTCACCCACCGATCTTGAATACATAATCAACCATGCCGCCTCTAGGGTCATTGTGATCGATGAAGATCTGCTGCCGGCTCTGGATCCTCTCCTCGACAAGATCCCCTGTGTTGAATTGTTGGTTGTCTGTTCTCATGGTGAAGGAGGTGAGACTTCTTTTGCGCATACAGTCGATTACGAAGACTTCATCGCTGATCAGCCCAGCACATACCCGTGGCCCGTTATCGATGAAAATGCGCCCATGGGGCTTTGTTACACCAGCGGCACGACCGGCAAGCCCAAGGGAGTCATGTATACCAATCGTTCCACCTACCTGCACAGTATGGCCCAGGCGATGACGGACGCCATGAGCCTGACTGCACTGGACAGCATCTGCGGCATCGTACCCCTGTTTCACGCCCTTGGTTGGGGTTTGCCGTTCACGGCGTCCATGCTTGGATCAAAACAGGTACTGCCCCACAAATATATGGACCCTGAGAGTCTGGTTCGCTTGATGGTCGACGAGGAAGTGACGATTTCTGCCGGGGTGCCGACTATCTGGCAGGCAGTAAAGGGGATCTTGGAAGCGAATCCGGATAGGTACGACCTGTCCAAACTGACCCGGCTGACCTGTGGTGGTTCTGCGCCTCCCCTGTCCATGATGCGCTGGTATGCAGACAATTACGGCATCGAGATGATCCAGGGCTGGGGCATGACAGAGACCAACCCCCTGGGTACCGTTTCCAGACGGATCGCCAAACGCGCTCACCTCAAACTCACGGACGACGAGCAGTTTGAAAACATTGCCAAGGCTGGTCTTACCGTACCGAGTCTGGAAATCGAGATTTTCGACGACGACTTCAATGCGCTGCCCCACGATGGCGAGTCCGTTGGCGAGATTCTCATTCGCGGTCCCTGGATCTGCTCGGAATATTACAATGACCCGCAGCCGGAGAAGTTTCACGATGACTGGCTAATCACCGGCGATGTTGGCCAGATGGACAGTGAGGAGTATCTCATCATTACCGATCGCTCCAAGGATCTCATCAAGTCGGGTGGCGAGTGGATCTCCTCCGTCGATCTGGAGAATCACATTGTTGCTCTTGAGGGGGTCACTCATGCTGCGGTGGTGGCGCAGCCCCATCCCCGCTGGGATGAACGACCGGTCGCCCTGGTGATTCTGGTACAGGGGTCGAATGTCACAGAACAGAGAATTCTCGACCACTGCGGCGAGATTTTCGCCAAGTGGCAGTTGCCGGATGACATCATATTCGTGCAGGAAATCCCCCTGACCAGCACCGGTAAGATCGACAAGAAGGCCATTCGGGCGGATCTGGAAAAACAGCAATACCAATTACCGGATCTGCGCGAGCAAAGCTGAGGAATTGCAGCAGTCGAATACCGCGGCAGTCGAACACTGCGGCGTATACAAACTATTCGCCGCTGATGCGCGTCTTAAACATGCGGACGAACTAAACCGATCCGAAAACCGGACTGACACTGACCCCGGGAGGAACTGCACGTGAAAGCCATCTCATTACTGATTGTCGTTACATTTGTCAGCCTCCATGTCGCAGCCAAAGACAGCTGGCAGGTACCTGTGGATCGGTTTCAGGGCCTCGACATAGGCACCGGCATCGAGGCCGAGGTGATCTGTGGGGAAGAATCCACCGTTCTGATTCGCGCCTCGGAACGCGCCTTCGAAAGCCTGCGCATCGACGTGCACGGCTCGACACTTGACATCAAACGCGAGCACAATTGGCGGCAGATGTTAGGCCATCGTCATGGCGGCATCAGCGCCACGATTCATACCACCGAACCGCTGCGGCAAGTCGAAGCATCAACCGGTTCCGCCATCGAGATTGACCCATGTGCGGTATCGGCGAACGAATTGGATGTCAGCATCAGCACCGGGGCAACCGTCAGGATCTCGGGACAAACTCAAGACCTGGATCTGCGCGTGGGCACCGGTGGCACATTCAACGAGGGTCGCTTCAAAGATGACCTGCGGGTGGAGCGGGCGTCGGTGCGACTGTCGACGGGCGCCAATGCCGGATTGTGCGCTGCGGATCTGGTCGTGGGTCGGTTATCGACAGGGTCCCAGATCGTGGTCAGTGAAGATACCGATGTCAAGGTCCGCTTGGGTACAGGTGCTGATGTAGATTATTCAGGCTGCTGGTAACGGTTCACGACGCTCCCGGCGCTGACGCCCTCCCCTTGGCTTATTCAGAGCCCCAGGATGCTCACACTGCCCGTCCCCGCGTATCCCCTGGATCGACCCAGAACGGACAATACTAACAATCCTGTATGGCTGCGTTTCCGCGGCCCGCTAGCGGATAACCCGAGACTCCACTGCTGTCTTTTGGCGTACGCTTCGGACATGGGACCGGTATCCACGGCGATGTTACCCCTCAGGGAAGAGGTCGACCGCAGCAACGTGCAGATGGCTAGAAACTACGGGTTACCACAAAAAGAGACGGGGAATGTGTGATTCGGTCCAGCAATGCAAGGGGATCAGTTTGAATCCTTGCCATGTCGCTGGATGAAATCGATCACCGAGTCGTTGAATACATCTGCCCGCTGGATATTTACCGTGTGGCCCGCTTCCGCCATAACGACCTCAAGATGGGGCATGTTCTGTTCGGCGGCAATCCTACCCGGTGTAAATGACTTCTCGCGGCTGCCACAGACCAGCAGGCTGGGAACGCTGTTCCGGGGAAGTAGATCAACCACCGAAGACCCGTTGATGTGACGGAATATCATGGCGATGGCCCGTGGATTGATAAGGGCAGCATCCGCCAACAGGGCCTGCTTTGCTTCCTTAGGCAGATTGCGTGCATGGCTGGGATGGATCCGCATCTGCTCGATCAGCTTCAAACCCCCAGCCGCAATCGCTTGTGCGTGTTTCTCAAGGTCGGGTCGGCTCTGGCTGCTGTCCTGCCCCGCGGCAGCCACCAGGGCCGAGGCTGAATTTGTGAATATCTGTCCGTTCGTTCTTTCAGGATATTGAATTGCATAGCGAATGGTCAGGGTGGCGCCGAAGCTCTGCCCACACACGAACCAGTCATCGATACCGAGTTCGCTGCGGATTCTCTCAAAACTGTCGAGATAGCCGCGGTAGCTGTAGAGTGCAGGGTCATCCGGCGCCGGAGAACGCCCGTGACCCCACAGTTCAACCACCACCGGGCGACACGCAGCGGTTAATGCCGGCAGGTTCAACAGCCATTGAGAGCGCCCGGAGAGCATGCCGTGCATGAGCAGCAGATAGGGTCCTCGATCACCATGGACTTCGAAGTAGGGAATGGGCGCACTCATCGATACGATGCAGTTTTGAGTGAGATATTCGGCAGGTCAGTTTATACAGCAATTTCAGCTCATTTTCTTGTGTAAATACCATCTCAGGATTGCCGACGGACGTAACGGCCATAAAACCACGTGAAAGACTTGCAAATTCACATGCAGAACAACAAGATACTGCTGGCTGTCAGCCAGCCATCAGAGAGAAACGAATCGATATGCGAGGGTGATTATATGGGAGTTGTCATGAGAGTAATGATGCGGCTTGGCACATTTGGTCTGCTGGCATCTCTGTGGGTCTGTATAGCACATGCCGAAGAGTCAGAGGATTGGATCCTGCAGGAGGATCCCATCTCAGCGGGCAATCGTGCAGAGCCGATGCAGGATTCCGTGGCAACTGCAAACACGATCGACAATGGCGAAATCGACTCGCTCCTCAGGGGCAGTATTGAACAATTGGAGAGCATTACTCCTAACCTCGTAATCGATTCAATCAGTGGCGCGCCTCAGGGCGCCGCCATCGCGATCCGGGAATCGGCTCGGGCGATACGGAGAAAAGCTTCGACCCGGCGGTAGGTGTGTTTGTCGACGGCGTCTTTATGGGCAACAGCAGCAGTCGCCTGCAGGATGTGTTTGACTTCGAACGCGTAACGGTTCTGAGGGGACCTCAGGGAGCCCTGCAGGGGAGAAATACCACCGGCGGCGCTATCCATATCGAGCGAACCAGGCCCACCGGCACAGCGGGCGTGAAGATCCGACTACAGGCAGCAAGCTACGATCGTCAGCAATTGAACGGTGTTTTCAATGCACCGCTCATCAAGGAGAAGCTGGCCGGAAAATTCACCGTGAACAACATAAAGAACGGCGGCAACTATCTTGACAACTGCAAGCTGGGGCTCGATCTCACCTATGACTGCCAAACCAGGGATGAAAATGACCGGGACTATTTGAGTCTAACCGGCTCCCTGCTGTGGACGCCAACGACAAATCTAAGCCTTTACTACATCTATGAAAATGAAGTAGACGACTCAAACACCAGAGGGTTGTTGAATCTAAGCGCGCCAACGGATCTCCTCTGCTCGAATTCTGCAGACAACGCGAACGAGTTCTGCCGATCTACCTTGGGCATAGCTGTCCCACAAACCCTGCGCATTGATATTGTCGATCAGAATTTCTCCAACGAATCAACTCTGGACGGTGACTATCACACGCTCAAATTTGACTGGGATTCCGGTAAACACAGGCTGACCAGCACCGCTGCTGTTCGAAGTCAGGACGAAGTGCTGAATCAGGACCTGGACGCCACATCTTCTGATTTCTTCTCCACCGCTCGGCAGCAGGATTACGAGCAGAGAAGTTGGGAATTACGCTTTCAGTCGCAGGCCTCCGACAAACTGCAAACTGTGGTCGGGAGTTACTACATTAACTCCGAATATTCCCTGCTGAGGGAGAACCCGTTCTTGCTGCAGACCCTTGCCCAGGAAGCTGAACGGGCACGTGCTGCTGAGGCAGAGACTACCCCTGACGTAATCACGATTCCTGAGTCCCAATATCAGGTGACGTCTCAGAAAAAGCGCTCCTTGTCCTTCTTCGTTCACCTGAGCTACGTCCTCAGCGAAAAGTGGACTGCTGATATCGGTGTACGACAAAGTCGAGATCTGGTGTCAACGACACACCAACCGGGCGGCACCAAACTGGAGGACGTAATCGTTCTGCCGGCACCCATCGCTGCGCAGAGGCAGTACAACGAAGTCTCGCCGCAGTTCGGTTTGCGCTATAGGGTAGATGAGAATGCCATGTTGTACGCCCTTTATGCACAGAGTTTTCGAAGCGGCGGATTCGACGAGAGAGCTGTATCGGCGGATTCGATGCTGCCTTACAGCCCGGAAACGGTCAACAACTATGAAGTCGGCTTGAAGACACAGTTCTGGAACGATCGGATGCGAATCAACGTCACCGGTTTTCAATCGAAGTTCAAAGACAAGCAGGAAACGATATTTAGGACAGTAGAATCCGGGAATCAGGAATCGGTCACGGAAAACATCGCCAGAGCGAGTGTCAACGGTTTCGAAGTGGATGTTCGAATCATTCCCATGGAGCGCTTTCAAGTGCGGGCGGCCTATGGCCATCTCAGCACGGACTTTAACAGGTTCAGAGTGCCTTCCCGTGAAACGGCGGGAGCCTTCGATTCCACCACCGGAATCGATTTGCTGCGTGCGCCGGAAAATACGCTGTCGCTTTCCGGTAGCTACATTTGGAATCTGGCGGAAGGACGCATTCAGGCCAATGCCAGTTACAGTTGGATAAGCGACTACCGCACTCGCCGCAGCAATATTACCATCGGTGAAGACGTCACCGACGACGATACGGGACAGACCGCCTACGTTGCTCCGGTAAGTGAGCCCATCGTAGTTGGCAACGTGAACGGTCGCGGCATTTGGAACGTTTCCATCGCTTATCTGTGGCAGGACTGGACCGTGCGTCTATTCAGTCGGAACTTCAATAACAAACAATATCTGCAGAATACTGCCAGTATCTCCTCAGCCTATGTCGTCACCACCGGTCCCAATGACGCAGCCACGCCGCTCTTCACCAACTCCGAGTATAGCGAACCGAGATATTCGGGTCTCGAATTCACCTTTCAGCCGGATTTCTCAAAACCGCGGAGGTAACTGAGATGCAAGCAGCAATAGGAGTAGGCGGCGCCGCTTCCGGCAGACAGCGGGACTGGCAAAACAGCGTTGAATTCGTGATGGAGGCGGAAAAACTTGGTGTCAGCTACACCTGGTCCGCTGAAGCATGGGGACAGGATGCGGTGGTTCCCCTCGCCTATCTGGCCGCCAAAACCAGCACCATGAAGCTGGCTACCGGAATCATGCAGATCAGTGCCAGAACGCCCTCCATGACCGCCATGACGGCCTTGACCCTGGCTGCGATATCCGACGATCGCTTTGTCCTGGGACTGGGCGCCAGCGGACCCCAGGTGGTGGAAGGTTTGCAGGGGGTACCGTTCGCCAGACCGGTGACGCGGATGCGGGAGACCATCGAGATTATTCGTCTTGCCTTCGCTGGTGAGAAGCTGGTCTACGCCGGTAAACACTTCACCCTTCCTCTGCCCGATGGCGAAGGAAAAGGACTGCGCCTGTCCCAGCCCGGCAATGACAAGATTCCCATCTACCTGGCCACATTAAGCCCGAAAAGCCTGCAGCTTACCGGCGAACTGGCAGATGGCTGGGTGGGCACTTCCTTCACACCGGAAGGTGCCGATGCGGTTACCACTCACATCGCCAAGGGTGCCGAGGCAGCGGGTCGCTCACTGGCGGACATAGACTTGCAGGTAGGAGGCAGCGTCGCATTCAGCGACGATGTCGATGCGCTGGTTGCGCCCAGAAAAGCAGGCATCGCGTTTACTCTGGGTGCAATGGGCTCCGCACAACACAACTTCTACAACGACGCGTTCAAACGACAGGGATATGAGGATGCAGCCATCGAAGTGCAGCGGCTGTGGCTGGCTGGCCAGCGCGAGCAGGCCACCGAACGGGTACCTGACGAGATGGTGCTTCGTACCAGTCTGCTCGGTACGGAAGACATGATTAAGCAACGCATGCGCGCTTACAAAAAGGCAGGCATCACCACGTTGCGTTTGGATCCTGAGGGCAGCAGTTTGCAGCAGCGGCTGGCCACCCTCGGCCGAGCCATGGATCTGCTCAACTCTGTGAATCAGGAGTAGTTAGCGGCGTTGTGCGTGTCCGCCGTGGGGAAGATGGACGGGCTCACGGTACGACTCACCCGCTTCGCCGCACCGGCTGCCCCCTCCAGGACATGTGCCTGATTCCAATCTATCACAAACTGTGACGATACAAATGGTACGATCAATACCTGTTCATCTAGTTTGTCTATTTGTTGATTATTCGGCCAATATATTGGAAGATAGAAAACAATAAGGTTACATTGGGGGAGTGCCTTTGAATCCTGTAGCTAAGACAATAGCCGCCATCCGAGCGCAACACAGCCTGACCCAGCAGCAACTGGCCGATATGGCCGGCGTGCCACGTGCTACGCTGGCGAACATGGAAAGCAATGGCGGTAATCCGACCATTACCACCGTTATAAAGATCGCCAATGCCCTTGGCGTGACCGTCAGTGATCTGGTTGAAAAAAACCAACTTACCGTGGCCACGCTGGTGGCCAGAAAGGACATGCAGTCGATCCGTCTGGATGATGGCAAGTTCGTCAGTTCGCAGCTCTCGCCCATCAACGCACCCTACATACTGATTAATGAAATCAGCATGCTGCCTGGATGCTACTCCAAAGGCAGGCCTCATCCCCAGGGCAGCCACGAGTTCTTCTACTGTCTGGAGGGAACGGCGCTGCTGCAGATCAACGACGAGCCGGTGGAGGTCGAGGCGGGCAACGTAGTCTACTTCGCTGGAAATCTGCCCCACAACTACATCAACGAAGGCCTCAAACCGGTGCATGCAGTTGCTGTGGTAAGTATCAAGGACGTAATCAAAACCCGTTAACCGCTCTGGCATCGCACAATCTCAAAACGCTGCTGCATGGCTTACCCCTCCTACTGTGCCGGCTTGTTGCACATTCGACCAGCTCTGAACTAACATGCGGCAAGCATGCCGTAGCTGCCATTGCAGAGGAGTTGGGACAACGAGTGGGCAGAAAATCGCCAAGAGGATGGCCTGACATGATGTCGCCACGGTTCTGTTCACCTGCGCGAGCGAAGCAACCATGATCGTTTTCCGCTATCTGGCCCGTGAAGTGTTTTTCACCATGCTGGTGGTCACCATGGTGCTGTTAGTGATCTCCATGGGGGGCAGGGTCATCGCTTACCTGCAGGATGCAGCCAGTGGCATGTTTACCAAGGATGTCCTGTTCGCCCTGATCGCTTTTCGAATACCGGACCTTCTGGAAATCATACTGCCGGTCTCCTTCTTCCTGGGAATCATGCTGGGTTACGGTCGCCTGTATCTGGATAGTGAGATGGTGGTATTGGAAGCTTGCGGCATGAGCCCAACGCGCCTTATGTGGCTCACTCTGTTCTTTTCTCTGTTTGTGGCCACCGCGGTAGCCAGCCTGAGTCTGTGGATCAGGCCCTGGGCCCAGTCCGAGATCGGCAAAATTCGCGAAGCACAGGAGAGCCTGACAGAATTCGACCTGCTGATCCCCGGTCGATTTCAAACCATGAGTGACGGTGAGAGGGTGACCTATACGGAGGAATTGAGCCGCCAGGGCACTGAGATGAATAATGTCTTCGTCGTCAATCAACCGGCCGACCGGCAAGGCAACCCCAGGGCGGATATCATCCTGGCAGAAACGGGGCATCAGACCGTGGATGAACAAAGCGGCGATCTATTCCTGGTGTTCCTAAATGGCACGCGTACCACCGGGACGCCCGGGGATGCACGATACCGATTGGTGGAGTATGAGGAGTATGGGCAGCTTATCGAGCGGCAACACAAGAAACGTCCGCAGAGACGGACCGCAGTACCCACCCGTGAATTGATGGGTAGTGACGTTCTGTGGCGAGTGTCCGAATTTCAATGGCGCGTATCCATCATTATGCTGGTACCTATCGCCGCCTTGATGGCCATCCCGCTGTGCCAGGTGAATCCCCGCAAAGGGCGCTTCGCTCACCTGGTACCCGGCATGATTCTCATCTTCCTTTATCTGGTCTTGCTGTCTGTGTCCCGGGCTGCCGTTGATAAAGGGCAGATTCCCAGCAACGTGGGTCTCTGGTGGGTTCACCTGCTATACGTCTTTATCGTTGTCGCGTTATTCAAGACAAGGGCGCTGCTGTTCGATCTGGGATGGCGCAAGACCGGAGCCAGTTCCCCGGCCTGACCTACTCCCGGAACGGTGAGCGTTCCCCTATATACTCGATCTCTTCATCCACATAGCGCCGTTCCTCATCCAGGAAATCACCAACTGCGCTACGCAAACTCTCATTGGCGATCCAGTGCGCACTGTAGGTATGACTTGGCATATATCCCCTGGCCAGTTTGTGAGGTCCCTGAGCGCCCGCTTCCACCCGTTGTAGCCCATGCCTGATGGCAAATTCTATCGCCTGGTAGTAACACACTTCGAAGTGCAGAAAGCGGTGATCTTCAATGCATCCCCAGTTGCGTCCAAACAAGCATTCGCTGCCGATAAAGTTGATGGCACCCGCAATATAACGACCGTATCTCTTACACATCACCAACAGGATGCGATCAGCCATTCTCTGGCCGATCAGAGAAAAAAACCGACGGGTCAAATAAGGGGTTCCCCATTTGCGATTGCCGGTGTCGACGTAAAATGTGTGGAACGCGTCCCAGTGTTCTTCCTTGATATCCGATCCGATCAGGCATTCGATCTGAATGTCGTCTTCGATCGCTCCCTTTCTTTCCCTCTTGATATTCTTGCGCTTCTTGGAGGAGAGATCTGCAAGAAACTCATCAAACGTCTGGTAACCACGGTTCTGCCAGTGAAACTGTTTATGGGTTCGCTGCAACAAACCGAGTTCACCCATCAGGTCCCACTGTTCCTTGACGGCGAAGGTGATGTGCAACGAGGACACTGCCAGTTTTTCGGCGACCTGCATGCAACCAGCCAGCAGGTAGTGCTCAATCTCGCGGTAGTTGTGAACGTCTCTGCACAGCAGGCGCCTGCCCATCGCCGGAGTAAAGGGGATTGAGATCAGCAACTTCGGATAGTATCTGCCCCCTGCCCGCTCGAAGGCGTCTGCCCAGTTGTGGTCAAAGACATATTCACCTCGGGAATGGCTTTTCAGATACATGGGCACGACACCCAGCGTCTCTTCCCCTTCATTCTCAAGAAGCAGGTGATAGGGTGCCCATCCGGTTTGCGCTACCACAGAGCCGCTCTCCTCGAGTGCACTTAAGAAGGCATAGGAAGTAAACGGATCGATGGGAATGCCACAATCAGGATTTGCCAGACCCGGATTGGCACAGGCATTCCAATCCGTCGCATCGACATCCTTGATGTCACCGACAGCCTTGATGGTATAGGTGCCCGTACCAGACATGTGATCCCTTATGCGCTACCCATCAATCGGTGTTCTGCCGATTCCAATTGAGCCCGGCGATGTTGCGGTGTTGAACCCAAGTGCGGATCAGGCTCGGAGCTGCGCCAGCAATTCTGCACGATGTTCAGGACTGCGCGCCGGGATGCCAACGGATGTCCGGTCGACCAAGCCTGCATAGCGCTGTTTGAATTGGCCGATGCACTGATCCGGTTCTGCCACGATCGCGAATTCAGCCAATATCTCATCTGTGATCAGCGTGCCCATCTCATCCCATTGCCCCTGCTTTGACAGCACATTCAACTCTGGTTGCAGTGCCCCCCAGCCGTGCAGCGCCAGTACCGGTGCATAAGCGGGCGTGGATCCGTAGAAAGCGATCTGCTTGCAGATCGCCTGCCGACTCATCTCGAAGGACTCCTCGGTCTCCCCGGTGACGATAAAGCCCGGATAGGAGATCTCGAATTGATCCCGGGAACGACCGTTCTTGCGTAGTCCTTTTTCAATCGCCGGCAGGGTGACTTCCCGCATGTACTTCTCGGTGGTGAATGGGTGGATGATGATGCCATCCGCCACCTCCCCGGCAACCTGCGTCATGAGGGGACCCACGGCCGCCAGAAAGATCTTGGGGGCGCCAAATGCCGTGTCCGTCGGGGTGAACATCGGCGTCATCAACGTATGGGTGTAAAACTCGCCCCTGAAATCCAAGGGCTTGCCTGTATACCAGTTATCCCAGATAGCATGCAGCGCCAGGATATACTCTCTCATTCTCGCCGCCGGGCGAGACCACGGCATGCTGAATCGTTTCGTAATATGCGCACGAATTTGTGATCCCAGCCCGAGGACAAAGCGACCTTGAGACACCGCGTTCAGGTCATGACCGATCCCCGCCAGGGTCATGGGCGATCGGGAAAATGCCACTGCAATGGAGGTGATCAGTTCGATCTTCTCACTGTTCTGGGCGGCCACTAATAGGGGGAAGAAGGGGTCGTGAGCGGTCTCCGCGGTGCTGGCACCGTCAAATCCGGCCGCGTCCAATGCCCTGGCGCTTTCGCCAACTCGACTCATATCTCCCGTTAGTCCACCATCTACTTTCATCTGTCTTCCTCCTCAATCAGGGTTGTGCCCATGGCTGCTAAATGATATACGCGCTGGAAAGCTTATCTTCGCCCGCGGTTCCGGGCCTCAACAGCTTCTTGTTCCCCACCTTTTGTTGTCTGTCAAACTTGCGGGCGGAATTGAAAACGGGTGCCTGCAAATCAGCTGCGCCAAAAGATTTTTCCTGCTGCTCCGGCGACACGGGCTGGTAGCGGGTGGTTCTCTGCTCCGGCGTGCGTCCGGCTGAGCGAATCAGCGCCTCCATGTGTTCCGGTGTGGTCTCCTCGCCATGGCTGGCGCCGGCTGCGCGGGTGATGGATTCGTTCATCAGGGTGCCGCCCAGATCGTTGACACCGGCATTGAGACAAGCGTGCACCCCTTTGTGACCCAGTTTGGTCCAGGATGCCTGGATATTCCTGAAATAGGGATGCAGCACCAATCGCGCGATGGCGTGCATCAGGATGGACTCCCTGAAGGTGGGGCCCTTTCTGGCCTTTCCCTTCAGGTAGATCGGCGCTTCCATGTGAATGAAGGGCAGCACCACAAATTCGGTGAAACCACCGGTTTTCTTCTGCAGGGCTCTGAGACGCATGAGGTGGCGAGCCAAGTGACGATACTCTTCGATATGTCCATACATGATGGTGGCGGTGGTGTTGAATCCAACCTTGTGGGCGGCCTCCATCACCTCGAACCACTGGGAAGTATTGATCTTGTCGGGACACAGGGTGGCTCTGACTTCGTCGTCCAGGATCTCAGCAGCGGTACCGGGCAGCGTGCCAAGACCCGCCTGCTTCAATTGGCCGAGAAAATCTTCCAGCTCGACGCCAAGGGTGTGGGCCCCCTGCCACACCTCCAACGGAGAGAAGGCATGAATGTGTATATCGGGAGTCACCTGCTTGATGGTATGGCAGATGTCGATATAGGTCTTACCGTTATAGTCCGGGTGAATGCCTCCCTGCAGGCAGACCTCGGTGGCGCCGCGACTCCACGCTTCACGGGTGCGCCGCATGATCTCTTCCGGTGCCAGATCATACGGCTTGCCGCGCAGGTTTTCGCTGGTTTTGCCCTTTGAAAACGCGCAGAACTGGCAGCGGAAGTAACACACGTTGGTGTAATTGATATTGCGGTTGACAATATAGGTCACCTTGTCCCCAACGACCCTGCTACGCATCTCATCCGCGGCTCGACAGACGTGTGCAAATTCACTGCCGCGTGCTCTGAACAGACTCACGATGTCTTCTTCAGACAACTCTTCTGCCGCCAGTGCCCGGTCCAGAATACTCTGCAGATGTCTGCTGGTCGATGACATGGGGATACCGCTCAGCAGGTTGATGTCACGTTGGGGTGGGTCGATCACGGCGCCCGCTGACCAAAGTTCAGTGCTGGCAAATCCCTGGCCGTCTATCTTGCCCAAGACCGCACTACTCAACCCGTCATCCATCCAACGATTTGTATCCATGGCGTAGGCCGGATAGATGGCCAGCCGTTCGATCAGCAGCTTTCCGGCAGCAGCGGTCTCGTCCGCCAGATCCTGCAGGTGCGGCCAGGGAGCTTCCGGATTGACGAAATCCGGCGTCACCGGGGACACGCCACCCCAGTCGTTAATACCGGCGGCCACAATCTGCTGCAGAACCCCCGGGCTCAAATTGGGGGGCGCCTGAACGTTCATGTGAGCGCCAAAAATGATCCGTGCCATGGCGATGGTCCAGAGCAGTTCCTGCAGATCCGGTTCCTCTGCATTTTCCATCTGGGTATCCGCCTTCGCCCTGAAGTTCTGAACGATGATCTCCTGGATATGACCATGCTCTGCATGCAGTTCTCTGAGCAGCAGCAGGGATTCGATCCGCTCCAGCCGGGTTTCACCGATGCCGATCAGAATGCCGGACGTAAACGGGATGGCGGCTTCTCCCGCCAGGCGAATGGTCTCGATTCTTCTGGCGGGAAGCTTGTCCGGCGAGCCATGATGGGCCATCCCTTTTTCCATAAGACGTGTGGACGCACTCTCCAGCATGATTCCCATGGACACGGAATTCTTTCTCAGATCCTTCAGTTCATCTGCGCTCATCAGGCCGGGATTGAGATGGGGCAGCAGTCCCGATTCCCGGTGGACCAGTTCCGCCACTTCACCGAGATACGAGATGGTGGATTGATGCCCGAGTGCAGACAGCCCCTCCCTGGCAGACTTATAGCGCAGTTCCGGTTTATCACCGAGGGTGAAGAGGATCTCTTTGCAGTCGGCCTCAGCGCCCGCTGTGGCGATCTTTAGCACCTCTTCCGGCAGCAGGTACGGTGCCTGCACCTTTCTGGGTACACGAGCGAAGGTGCAATAGTGGCAGACATCCCGGCACAGATGGGTCAAAGGCACGAACACTTTGCGCGAATAGGAGATCACATTGGCATGGCCCTGATCTCTGATCGCGGCAGCCGCGCTCTGCAGCTGTGGGTAGCCGGCTTGTTCCGCCAGCAGCATGATCTCCGCCCCACTCAGTTGTACACCGTCGACAGCGTTTGCCAGCAACGACTCCAGATTGCTTCTTTTTTCCAGCTTCTGCATCGCTACCCCTTCAGTTTCGACGTTCGCGTTTCCTGCACCGATCCGAGCCTTTCAATAATACCACTCTCCATCAAGTACTTATGAGTACTGGAAAGCGTCTGTCTGGTTTCAAGTTCGCGCATCAGGGCCTCGAGATCGTGCGGCGTATCCACATCCAGTCCGAGGGCGGGTAGTTTGATCACGCGTGGTTCTATACCGAGTTCTCTCGCAAATCCCAGATGTCGTCTGAAACTGTCCTCGCCAAATCCAAATTTCATGCAGTCCGGGGGGGAGCAGACGATGCAATTGGAGCCGCCCAGATCGGCCGCCGGTACGATCGTGAACTCCGGCTCCTCGTTATCCTCGACGCTGGTCAGAACCACTTCCAGGTCGTCAGCGGAGATCAACGGCACGTCACCCGGCACGAACAGCATCCTCTTCACTCCCTTCGACCTCAAAAAAACGGCTGACGTGGTCACGGCCGGAATCAGTCCCGGACGTTCCGGCTCCGGCAGGATCGCAGCACCGAACCCTTTCGCCAGCAACACCACCAGGGGATCGTCGGTCACCACCAGACTCTCATCTACCAGGGAGCATTCAGACAGTGTACGCAGCACATCTTCCACCATGGCCTGAAACAACGCCTGACGTTCCGCGCTGCTCAATACGCCGGCCAGACGCTGCTTGGCGTGGGATAGATTCTTAATGGGGATAACTGCACAGGTTGTCACGTTTCTGCAATCCGATTCAGGGTCGACTCTGAAGCTGATCCACAAAGTTCAGGGTATCTTCTGCCAATTGTCGACGGTCAGCTAACGTTAGCATGACTGTCTCGGTGACGGTAGTCGCAATGCCGAGGGCCTCCACCTGCTGCACCAACTGCCGGTCTTTCGTGTCCAAGATATACCCATCCAGGAGATCCTTATAGTGCTCGGCCACGGCCAATGCGGTGCGTGGCATGCCCAGTTCGTCCATCATCTTGGCCGTCGGGCCCTTGATCGCCTCGCCCCCCACGATGGGCGACACGGCCACTACCGGCGCCCGGCTATCGGATAGTTCCTGGCGTACAGATGGAACTGCCAGGACCGGATCGATGCTGACGAATGGATTGGATGGGCAGATCACGATGGCTGCCAGTTGGGGATCCCGCAGACTGTTCAGTAAAGGCGGGCTGGGCTTCGCTGTCTCGATGCCATCGAAGTGGAATCCAGCCACCACCGGTTCGCATCGGTCCCTGACAAAATAGTGCTGAAAGCTGAGCAGTTCGCCGCTGCGAAGGCGGACCATGGTTGCCACCGGATCGTCCGTCATGGGAAAGAGTGCATGATGCACGCCGAGTCGCTCACACAGGTATGCGGTTACATCGGATAACGTCCGACCCTCGGCCAGTAATCGGGTCCTCGTTACATGGGTGGCCATGTCCCGATCGCCCAGTTTGAACCAGGTTTCGCCCCCGAGAGAATCCAATGCATCCAGAAAATTCCAGCTCTCGCCGGCCAGTCCCCAGCCCTGCTCTTTGTCGCTGAGGTCGGCCAGGGTGTACATGACCGTGTCGAGATCAGGTGATATATGCAGTCCCAAATGCTCGAAGTCATCGCCGCTGTTAGCGACTATGGCAAGTTGATCCGGCCGCAAGACCTGCGTCAGTCCGAGCGCCAGCTTGGCTCCCCCTATGCCTCCCGATACCGCCAGGCATCTCTTGTCCAGTGACCAGCCCATAGTTGCTATCTAGTGCCCACTCAAATTGAAAGTCCGCGCATCGGTACCTGTGTCACGCGCGTAGGTGCCTGCCTCAAGTTATCGATCCTGCTACTGACATTTCTTCTATGTTTACCCACGTACGCCAGATCAGCTTATCTCCGGACAGGCACTATCTAAACAGATCCGCCAGTTTGTCCCTCAGCAGGGGTTTGACTCCCCGCAGTTGCTCCTCCTCCGGTTCCGCCGGCCGGTAGCCACGCACCAGTACCACCGGCGTCTTTTCGTCGGTCTGACCCATTACCAGAGATGCGCCCGCCGACAGCTCATCCGCGGCCCCTACCTGGGTCACCACCAGTTCCCGGCCAAACAGGTCGAGCCCACCGATATAGTCCTCGAGAGCGGTAAAACCAGCCACCCCAATGGCAAGGCCGAGAGAGCCGTTGCGCCACGCTCTGCCGAGGCTGTCGTTGATGATGACGGCCACGGTTACGCCGTACTTTTGCTTGATTCCAGCCCGAATCCTTCGTGCACTCAGATCGGGATCCACCGGCAGCAGCAGCACCATCTGGTGCTGCTCATCGTGCTCGATGTTGGATTGATCCACCCCGGCGTTGGCGTGCACAAACCCCAGTTTGTGCTCCACGATCAGTACCCCGAGACGCTTCCTAACGACCTCGTTGGATTCCGACAGAATCACTTGCACGTGGCGAGGATCCTTGTCGACCTCGAGGGCCAGTTGAATCGCCTCGTCGCTGGGTTCGACATCAGCCAGATCGACGTAGCGATTCTCCGCCTTGGAGATGATCTTCTGAGCGATGACCAGCACATCGTCGTCTCTCAGCTGATCGCCCTGCTGGATGATCGCGTCGCCCATCAGCTCTACCAGGTCATCCCCCGGTTGCACCATGGGAATACCGGCTACTGCACTTAAGGAAAGCTTCATGACTCGCTCTGGGCTTCTCCGGTGATGACGATACCGGCCGCATCGATGCCATGATGGCGATTGATGGAAATCAGTACGGAAGTCAGAGCCTCGGCTGCAACCGAATTGGCAAGCGGCCCGGCATGCCATCCTTTCAGTCCGGCTGCCTGTACCAGCGAGATCACTTTCTCCCTGGCGGCACGTTTGTTGCCGCTTACCAGCACGTCACACTGGATGGCATGATCTTCGCGCAGATGCTGGGCACCCACATTCTGAAAGGCAGACACCACCTGTACGTCTGCACCTAGAAACGCCTGCGCCATCTCACCGGCAGATCCGCCTTCAGGCATCTGCACGGTACCCACCTTGGGAGGAACCAGGGGCACTGTGACATCGATGAGGATTTTTCCCGATAGCGCCGGCTTTACGGTTTCAAGGATGCCGATCTGGAAGGAGAAAGGTACGGTCAGCACGACAATCTCGGACTTGTCGGCAGCGTCACGGTTCTCCATGCCGGTGACGTTAAGATCGGGAAATTCTTCCAGCAACTCGTCCGCGGCTACGCGCCCTTTGGCAAGCGTTCTGGAGCCGATAATGATCTCATAACCGGCTCGGGACCAACGTCGCGCCAGGCCTCCACCCAGATCTCCCGTGCCCCCCAAAATGGAGATGATCTCTTTGCCAGCCGCCATATGCTGCTCTCACTGTGCAAGAAAAAGAGCGTGATTATTCCTCAAACCTGCGGGAATCGCTACAAGTTTATGAATTCATTGAAGATTGGCGCCAGTCCAGTAGTTCAGAGTCAATGATGTGAAGGCAATCGTACTGACAAGGCTACAAGAGGGACCCTGACGACAGTGTGCATGTCACGGCCAAAGTAGAGACGAGCAGACCGCCAGGGTCTGCTAACTAAACACAGCACTACACCCGTGATCAGGCTAAGAGTCTCCCTGGGCGGTCTCATGGGACAGCTCGATCACTTCACCGGACTTCCCCTGCGCTAACGCATCGAGGATGCTGGCGGAAGTGATTCGATTACCTGCGCCACGCTCATCGTCTTCTCCCCATGACCAGTCGCGCGGCCCGAGTGACTCCTGCGCTGTAGCAAGAGCCGTGAAGCTGATGCAGGTGACCAACACAGCCCTCGTGTAATAAGCTGTCGCATGTTCAATCCTCCAAGTCGAGTTCGCCTTTCAGTTTTCGTTCTTCTTCGTCTGCCATCCAAGCTGGTGGAATACCGCCTTGACGCCCTCTTTATAGCTCATGTTCTTGAGATCATTACCATTGTCGAGGGTGATGCGTTCAGCGACGACCTCCGGGAAAGGCTCCACCCAGCGTGCAACCGGATTGAAACCCGCAGGAGTTTTTCCCTGAAGTTTGCTGACCGCGGACCTGGCCTCGCCGACGTTCCCCTGCGCATAGAGGGATAGAATCCTAACGAACTCAGCGTCATAGGTACGGGGAGACAGCAACAACGCCTTTTGCGCCACTTCGATCGCCTTGTCGAACTGGCCCATGGACTGATAGATAGCAGCTTCGATGCTTAGGTAGCCCGTCATGCCGATATCCGTCGGACTGAGTCTCTTCCCCATGTTGATCTCATGCAGGGCCCGCTCGTAATCGCCCTCTATTTGCAGGACCTTGGCCATGATCACCCGCACAAACGAATTGGCAGGATTCACTCTGAGCGCCTCTTGCTGCAATCTGGATGCAGCATCGATGTCCCCTTTCATTAACAAAAGCGCAGACTGACAAGAGCAGACGCTCGGCTCAAACGGGCTGATCTGCCGGGCCTTCTCGCCATATTCCAGGCCCTTCTCGATTGCGGCAAGGTATTCCTCTTCGCCTTTCATGGTGTATCTGAATCGGCCCGCATGGTAGGCCTGTGTGTGATTCAACAGTCGATAGGCGGCGGCGAAACTGGGATCCAGGTCCAGGGCTTTGTGCAACAGTGTCGTCGCATATTCGAGCTGTTCGCGTGTGACAGGCTGCCCGCTCAGATTGGTGTTCGCGAAAATTGCAAACGTATTGGGCAGAGCCTGCAGGTAGTAATCCCACGCCTGCATATCCTCGGTGCGCACGTAGCCGACACGGTCGGCCTCGCTGATGATGAGCTTCGGTTCGATAGCCAACAGTATCTTGCGGATCACTTCATCCTGCTTTTGCAGCGTATCAGCAAACTTGAAATCGAACTTCTCCACCAACACATGCTGGCCCTGATGATTGCTGATCTGCACGTTGATTCGCACATCATCGTTACCCACCTTGCGCACGCTGCCCTCGATGATATAACCAGCGCCCAGGGTCGCGGCAATCTCTCGAACATCGATCCCCTTACCTTTGTATTGGAACGTAGAAGTGCGTGCGATGACCGGAAAGCTCTGGAACGACTGAATACCTGTAATCAAGTCTTCAGTAACCCCGTCCGCAAAATACTCCTGATCTGAATCGGCGGACATGTTCAGGAAGGGCAGAACAGCGATGGCGGCCCGATCAGAGAAACCCGGTACCGGTTTCGATACGTCCACTATCGAAGGAGAGGCGACTTCCTTGGAGACAGACGGCTGTTCATCATTGGCAGTATGCGGTCCTATCTGTGACGACAGTACAGATAGACCGATCAAAACAATCACGACTGTCAGGACGACTATGCCATTCCTTACCCGACTGTCTGTCTGGCGATTCTCCGCCAGGACTACGACGCCCTTCCTTTCCCAGCTGTCTGTTCGGCGATTTCCATCGACAGAATCGGACCTGGATTCTCCCGGCTGGGAAGCACGCAGGTAGGTGCCAACACCAGACGCCAGCTTCGCGCGGTAGTCCTCTACGCTGAGTTCATATTTCAGGATGGCCTGATGCGAGCTGAGTTGAAGCAGCAATCCAGGTGTCAGCGTCGTTGCTTGCAGATGTATGGCAATGGTGGGCTTTTCTGTATCCAGTGACCGATTGACTTCGTTCAGGCAGTGGTGGGAATTTACGGATTGCGGCGTGCAGAAGTATATAAAGAGCGTCGATTTCTCAAGAGCGGTGGCCAATTCCTCCGACCAACGACTGCCTGGACTGATCCCCTCGTCGTACCAGATATTAAAGCCCTGATCTTTCAGCCACTGAATCTCGGGATAAACGAGCGCCGTATCTTCATGAGCATAGCTCACGAAAACGTAGGGATCGTCTCCTTGGTAGGCTGGGAATGGCCTCTCCAATGCCCGCTCCTTTTTTGAGGATCAATAGTATCGGGAGAGAGGTAACTAATCAAAGTCCTTGGCTATCGAAGGACCTCCGACCGTTGGTGAATCTCAATGCCGGAATCACGGCATTTCAGTCCGACTGAATTTGCTGAGGGGGGTGCTGCCCGTGCATCGTCAGATTGACTCCAGAGTGCCGATTGACTACATTACGCGCGCTTTCCACGGATGGACTCAGGCCGTATTCTCCTTTGCGAACTCAGGAGGGGTGGATCACTCCTTTCGAGCCGATGCGACGATCGATGTGGCAAGCGACAAGAACTTACACACCGCCGGTAACCACCACCGGCGATAACCCGAGGTACTACATGTTTAACGGATTCTTCAACATCCCTGAACCCAACAACGAACCGGTATTGTCCTTCGCGCCTGGGTCCCGCGAACGCGCTGAGATTAAAGCGACGCTACAGGACATGATCGACAATCCCGTCGAGGTGCCCATCTTCATCGGCGGTAAAGAGGTCCATTCGGATAAAGTCGTCGAGATGCGCTGCCCCCATGATCTCAGCCAGGTATTAGGCAGCTATCATCAGACAGAAGAATCCCACGCCGACGCGGCCATCGACGCTGCCAATGCCGTCAAGAAGGAGTGGTCGGAGATGCCTTGGGACAATCGGGCAACCGTATTGCTCAAGGCAGCGGAACTGCTGGCCGGAAAGTATCGTCACGTCTTGAACGCAGCCACCATGCTGAGCATGAGCAAGACCTGCCAGCAGGCCGAAATCGATTCCGCCTGCGAACTGATCGACTTCTGGCGCTTCAACCCGCACTTCATGACCCAGGTGTATCACGACCAGCCGAAATCCACCAGTCAGGTGCTCAACTATATGGAACACCGTCCACTGGAGGGTTTCGTGTTCGCGCTGACGCCGTTCAATTTCACGTCCATCGCCGGTAACCTGCCCACCGCGCCCGCATTGATGGGCAACGCCGTGGTCTGGAAGCCCGCCTCGAGCGCCGTATTGCCCGCCTACTACATCATGCAGATTCTCAAGGAAGCCGGCCTGCCCGACGGCGTTATCAACATGATCCCCGGTCCCGGACCGCAACTGGCGCCGCCGGTACTCAACCACAACGACTTGGGCGGGATTCACTTTACCGGCAGCACCTACGTCTTCTCGACCATCTGGCTGGCAGTCGGTTCCGATATCCGCCGCTACTTCTCCTATCCACGTATCGTCGGTGAAACAGGCGGCAAGGATTTTGTTTTTGCCCACGCCTCGGCCGACCTCGACATCCTCGCCACCACCCTGGTTCGGGGCGCATTCGAGTACCAGGGCCAGAAGTGTTCAGCGGCAAGCCGTGCCTACATCCCGGCTTCGATCTGGCCATCGCTGAAAGAACGGCTGGTGGCAGACGTAGCCGCTGTGAAGATGGGTGACGTATCTGATTTCTCCAATTTCATGGGTGCGGTCATCGACCAGAAAGCGTATGACAACATCAGCGGCTACGTGGAATATGCCAAGCAAGAGAACGGCTTCGAAATTCTCACAGGTGGAAATTGCGACAGTTCGGACGGTTACTTCATCGAACCAACCATAGTCGTTAGCGAGGCTCCGGATTCGCGCCTTATGCAGGAAGAGATTTTCGGCCCGGTCCTGACGATTTACATCTATGCTGACAACAAGTTTGAGGAAAGCCTGGCGATTTGTGATGAGACCAGCCCCTACGCCCTGACCGGCGCCATCATCGCGCAGGATCGCAGAGCCATCGTTAAGGCCACTAACATCCTGCGTCATGCCGCCGGAAACTTCTATATCAACGATAAGCCCACCGGCGCAGTAGTGGGGCAGCAACCTTTCGGCGGCAGCCGTGCCTCCGGCACCAACGACAAAGCCGGTTCATGGATCAACCTGGAACGTTGGATCTCACCCCGGACTATCAAGGAGAACTTCATCCCACCAACTGATTTCCGTTACCCATATATGGATTCGGATTAAGGCGAATAGATACCCGATCGAATCGCTCACAAAAAAGAGCCCGTCAAGCCATCCGGCGATCCAGTTCATTGTGGATCAGCACTACACATTGGGAGGCGAACAACATGCGTGGCCCAACACTGATGTTTTCAGCACCGAGACGCTTCAAGGTGTGGAAAGTTTTCTTGGGCATGGGGATGTGGTCGGTGAGGACAAAACAGGGGTTTTCAGAAAACTGGACCCTCCTGATATCGGCTCCTTTCCTGTGCAGGACATAGAGGGGATATTGCTCAGCCAGTTGCTTCAACAGGTGTTCAAAGCTAATGGTGCGCACGCTTATACCGGCAGCAGCATCAATCTCTTCCTCTTTGCCGAGTTCACCGGATAGAGCCAAAGCATCCGCGATCGTTGCCAGCATCGCGCCCTCGTGAAATCCACCCAGATCCTGCAGACGATTCGAATCAAAACGGATCGTCCTGGCGTAATCCGCCGTGGCTTCCAGCACCAGGTAAACGACAACATCGCGGTAGTGATCCTTGGACAGCAACAGCGTATTGGTGAGCGTCTGAGCCAGAATCTCAACGTGAGCTTCACCGCCGACGGAAGTAAGAAATCGACGGCTGTCGGTGGGTGCACTGCGTGCTCGTAATACGAATATACGCATGATTCAGACTGATCACTCCCCAGATGCTGCTCCCAACAACCGCATGCAGGTGTCCCCTACGCCTGCCGCCATTGCTGATCCCCAAACAAATCTCAATTGCCAACGTTATCAGGTCAATCCGGTGGCATCAATTACAAACGCCAGCGTGACAAGTGTGCAAATCCCAATGCACTCGCCTATGAAATCCCAATGCACTCACCTATGAAATCCCAATGCACTCACCTATGATGGTGTTTTGTACACAACGATGGCCTCATGGTACGAGATGCAAATCACTCCGGCTTACCTCACGATGCTGGTAATCACCACCCAGTCGACCGGTTCAGCCAGCTCTCCTGGTACATGGGTAGTAATTCGTTGTGGATGGCTGCCACCAGTCTGCAGGCCCTGCTGGTCACCTGGATCCTGGTAGGCGTTTTACAGGAGTCACCGGAGCGGGTTGGTTTCGGTCAGATGGTGATCGCTATTCCCGGGCTGGTGTTCATGCTCTGGGGTGGTGTCATCGGCGACCGGATGGACGGCCGCGTGCTGCTGATCCGGGTGCAACTACTGTCCGCCATTCCACCCCTCTGCCTCGGCTTGGTGATCTACGCCGATCTGCTGGGATTCTGGTTGCTGATCACCTGTGCAGTCGGTCTCAGTGTCATCGGTGCCTATTCAGCTCCTATCATGGCAACCATATTGAACCGCATTGCCGGCAGGAACCTGCAAGTCGCCATCAGCCTGTCTACCGGCCTCGGTTCACTGGCTTCCATTGCAGGCGCAAAGCTGGCAGGAGAAATCGAATACTTCGGTGCCGAGACGATTCTCATCATTCAAGCTGGGATATTTGTGATCGGCGCCCTGCTCACCTCACGCTTGCATCCGGCACCACCCCTCGGGATCAGCCAATTACAAACGACCTCGACGTTCACCACCATCACCGAGAGTTCGAGCGAGATCACAGAGAGTTCGAGCGAGATCACAGAGAGTTCGAGCGAGATCAGAGAGGATTCGAGCGAGATCAGAGAGGGTTCGAGCGAGATCAGAGAGGGTTTGAGCGAGATCAGAGAGAGTTTGAGCGAGATCAGAGAGGGTTTGAGCGAGGCGTGGCACATCAAGACAGCCAGGGACGTAATCGGATTGAACTGCTTTTCCAGCTTTTTCAACGCGGGTGCCTGGATCGTTGCCATCCCTTTCATCGTCACCAGGGTTTATGAGGGAGATGCTACCTTCCTGGCGAAGATGGTGATGATCTTTACGTTTGGCGCGCTGCTCGCCAATTTTGGACTATTGAAATTCATGCCTCTGCTACGCCCCGGTCGTCTGTATCTAATTATGCAGCTAACCCGGATTGTGGTACTCGCCATTCTGTGGATGCACCCCGGGGAGTACCTGATGTTCGCGACCGCCTGCTATTGGGGAATCAATATGGGAATCTCCACCACCATGTCCCGTCTGATGGTTCAGGAGATTGCCCCGGCCAGCCACAGATCCAGGATTATGTCGATTTTCACGCTTGGGATGATGAGTGCAGTGCCGGTTGGCGCCGTGACCCTCGGCTATATCATCGGTCAGTGGGGCCCCCTCAACGCCCTGATACCCGGGATGCTGGCATCGTTGGTCATCTTCTTCTACGGCATACGGCAGACCGAAATCTGGCAGTATGAATCGCCAATCAGTAGCTAGTGTCCATCCAGAAATAGGTGTTTCCAGCGGAATAGGTGGGACAGGGCAAAAATGTTTGTTGTAACAACAATAACTTGAGATGGGCACCTGTGGCACGGATTCTAAATCTGGACGGGCACTAGCTAGAAATCCCGCCAGTTGATCCGTTGCGGGCACCACCGCAGTTTTATCCACAGTTTCTGTGGATAACTCTGGTGATAACTCCAAGATAGATGGCTCGACCTGCCGTTACCCTTGTGTCTCCGCAATTTGCTCAAATTTTGACCAGAGTTATTTTTCTTTGTTTTTCAATATGTTAGATAACTTCGACAAGATTCAAAGTGAGATCCCGAGAATCGCCGGGGGATTTCGGTGGCAAAGTCGTCGATGTGCATAAGTCGCTGCCTGCAGAAATCAGAAAACGTGATTCGAGCCTGTTTTTTACGTAAGAAACGACTCTGATGATGTTGTTTTGTCGACATCTGACCCCACTCAGAGCAATTGTTAGTAGCCTGTTTTACAGAGTTATATCCGCCTAAGAGCGAATTGAGCATGTCCTTGGCACACCTGCAGCATGACAGGTATGGACCGGCTCCTCTTTCTAACCGTCTTACATGAGGCTCAAAGTTTGCTTCAAAGACTGGCATAGAGCGCTTCTATAAGCGCTTTGTTTCTGGGGTTTTGCCACCTGGGTCTGATTCGGTTCATGACGTATCCGAAACCGATTCCAGTTTGCGGATCGGCAAACCCCAACGAGCCACCTGTGCCGAAATGACCAAAGGAACTTGGATTTGGACCCAATGGCCGATCCGGTCGTGTCAGTTGAAATCCCAATCCGAAGCTCACCTCGCGCTGCAGGGCAGGACAGTATCCTTCCGATTGAAGGCTGGTGGCTTCCTTGAGTGTCGCTTCCGAAAGCAGGCGATCACCTCCGTGGCTATCGGCCGAGACCAACGCCGAGTAGATTCTAGCGATACCACGGGCAGTGCCATGCCCACTTGTGGAGGGCACCTCCCCCTGGCGCCAGGCTCGAGTATTCATAATCCCCAAACTGGACAAGCCGGAGGGGTTGCGAACGGCATACATCAGCATACGTTCTTCGTCACTCATGTCTTGGTCCAAAATGGATTGGTCAGGCACCCCGTCGCTTGGTTCCCATTTTAGCGTGGCGACTCTGTCAAGGGCATCGTCAGGAACGCCAAAATGGATTTCCACATCTAACGGATTTGAGATTTTCTCGCGCATATACTGCCCGGGCCCAAGGCCCGTCAATCTACGCACCGGTTCACCAACGAGATACCCATAGGTGTTGGTATGGTATACGTGACGAGTGCCCGGCTCCCACCAGGGTTCCTGTGCCGCGAGTTCAGACACCATCAAGTCCCAATCAAGCATGGCACCTTCAGGCAACCGTTTGCGCACCGCAGGCAGGCCGGCCTGGTGACACAGCAGGTGACGAAATGTCACGGCCTCCTTGTTGCCCCCGGCAAACTCCGGCCAGGTCCCGGCTACCGGTTCGTCCAGCTTTATGCTGCCGGCATCGATCATCTGCAGTAATCCGAGCGCTACCAGCGGCTTACCGGCGGAATAGAATCCGCACAGCGTATCTTCCTGCCATGGGGTGCCGCTTTCTTCATCTGCCACACCGCCCCACAGGTCCACGATCTTCTCGCCCCGCAGAAAGACGCAACAAGCAGCCCCCAGCTCCTCCTCTTCCGAGAAGTTGCTGACAAACCCATGTTTGACCGCTGCAAAGCGATCGGCGCAATACCCGCCAACTTTCACGTTCATGTCGATAAAGATCTCAATTAGTTGAATGCCAACCTACGTCAATCATAAGATTGCGCCCTCATGTCGATGCAGATCTCAATTAGTTGAATGTCAACCTACATCAATCATCAGATTGCGCCCTCATGTCGATGCAGATCTCAATTAGTTGAATGTCAACCTGCATCAATCATACGCTTGCGCCCCGATTAACGAAAACTCTTGGCATACGGCTTATCAGCCTACCACTCTACAGGCATTGATATTTGGCCGCGCCTCTATATAGTTCTTCACCATCAGCTGACTGAGCAGCGGGAGCAACGGATGGGAAAGTTACACGATATCTTGGGTGATCTTAAGGTCATCAAGATGGCACTTACCTACAAGCCACCTGCAGCGGATGAGAAAATTTCGTTCGCCCTCATGGTGCAGAATAATGCGCGCACCGATCCGGACGGGGTGGCATTGCTGTGTGGGCAGGAGTCCATCAGTTGGCATGATCTCAATGCCAGAGCCAATAGAGTCGCCCACCTTCTGAAGGAAGGCGGCATCGTCAAAGGGGATTGTGTCAGTCTGTTCATGCAGAACCGCATCGAATTCCTGGTCAATCTGATTGGAATCTGCAAACTCGGAGCCATCGGCGGATTGATCAACACCAATCTTACCCGGGCTCCGCTGGTCCACTGCATCGAACTGATCACATCCAAGAAGTGTATCTTTGGCGAAGAGCTGCTTGAATCTCTCGACGAAGTTCGACCGGAACTCGCTCTCACAGACGGCCAGGATTTTATCTTTGTACGAGATGAGGGTGACAGCCCGCCGCCAAATTGGGTGATGGAGATCGATTCAAAGGACCAGTCACTCGATTGCAGCAATCTGCCGGAAACCGATGACATAACCCTCGGCGACACCGCCTTCTATATATTCACATCGGGGACCACCGGGCTGCCCAAAGCAGCCGTCATCTCCAACAAGCGGGCTCTGCCTGTAGGGATGATGTCTGCAGACCTGATGCTGCGGCGCAACAAAGACGACATCATGTACAACTGCCTGCCCCTCTATCACGGCACTGGATTGTTAATCGGTTTTGTCGCCGTACTGCACGCCGGCGCCACTATGGTCATCAGGCGTAAACTTTCCGTTAGCGCCTTTTGGGAAGACATTCGGAACTACAACTGTACAGGCTTTATTTACATCGGCGAATTCATCCGCTACCTGTTAGGCAAACCGGCGCAGTCTGACGATGGTGACAATCCTGTTCAGAAAATCGTTGGCAACGGGTTAAGGCCCGACATCTGGATGGAATTCAAGCAGAGATTCGACATAAACCGAATAGGAGAATTCTATGGCGCCAGCGAAGGTAACGGCGGTTTCGCCAATGCGTTCAATAAGAACTGTACCGTGGGTATCGGCATTGCGCCCGCCACTCTGGTGCAATACGACGTCGGCAATGATGAACTCGTCAGGGATGAGAACGGCCATTGCATCCCTGTTGGCCCCGGTGAGACGGGCCTCCTTCTGGTGGAAGTGACTGAAAAATCCGAATTTGAAGGGTACACGAGCAAGCAGGCATCCGAAAAAAAGCTGCTCAGAAACATACTTGTGGATGGGGATGTCTACTTCAACAGCGGCGACCTGATGAAAGAGGTCAAGGTGGGCTTCGCATACTTTCAGAAACATTACCAGTTTGTCGATAGAACCGGCGATACCTTCCGCTGGAAGGGGGAAAACGTATCCACCAATGAGGTGGGTGAAATCATCAACGATTTCGGTGCCATTCAACTCAGCAACGTTTACGGCGTGCAGATTCCAGGCACCGATGAGCGTGCAGGCATGGCGGCCCTGCTGCTCAATGGGGAATCAGGTCAGACGCTCGACATTGCGAAATTGTCTGCACACATTAGCGGTAATCTTCCAAGTTATGCTCGTCCGATATTCCTGAGAGTTCTGCAAGAGATCGCCACCACCTCAACCTTCAAGCTGCAGAAGAATGATCTGCGGGAAGAGGCCTACCATTTGGACAAGGTGACCGAAGATGTTTTTGTAATGAAGCCCGGCGAGTCGATCTATACGAAACTGGACAGAGATTTCTACGATCAAATCATAAGCCAGACAGCGGCTTTCTAATACGCAGGCTGTAAACGCAATGGAAGATATCAACAAAGCGAGACCGACGTCCCACTCGTACTTTTCGCAACGACTCAAGCTGCACTACCTCGACTGGGGCAATGAGTCGGCACCCCATATGCTGCTCATCCACGGCATCCACGATCACTGTCACACCTGGGATTGGGTCGCCCAGACGATGTGCAGTGCATTTCACGTGGTGGTACCGGACCTGCGGGGACACGGCGATTCCGACTGGGCGATGGGCGGCGCATACGGTCACATCGACGATGTCTACGACATAGCCCAGCTTGTGCATCAGGAAGAATTGGACCCGGTGCATATCATCGCCCACTCGCTCGGCGGCACGCTGGCCTGCATATTGGCCGGCATCTATCCGGAAAAGATCGCCAGTTTGACCGTTCTGGAGGGAGTGGGCGGCATGCCCGGTTGGTACATGCGTGGCAATACTACCAGGCAAACGCTCAAGTACTGGATCGATAACAACCGCAAACTGGCCGGTCGATCACCACGCAAATACCCATCGCTTGCCGAGGCATTCCAGCGCATGCAGAAGTCAAATCCTCATCTCGATGAACAGCGGGCACGGCATTTGACCATCCACGGCAGCAATCGCAATGAAGACGGTACCTATACCTGGAAATTCGACAACTACACCCACAGCCGACCCCCTTACGATATTCCCTATGAACAGATAGAGGAGCTATGGCGGGAGATCACCTGCCCGGTCCTTCTCATCACTGCTACGGAGGGGTATCCCCATCGCATCGGCCAAAACGACACAGCTAAACACTTCCGCAATGTCGAATCAGCCCTGATCGAACGGGCAGGCCACTGGGTGCACCATGACCAGCTGGATGAATTCCTCAAGGTAACCCAGGAATTCCTGCAACGACATTTCGGCCTAGGCGTCTCGTAGCCCTTCTTTCGAAAGACGAACGAACTGAGGAAAACGGTCGGTAACGACAATGGGATGATCAGCGCATGAACTCGCGCCACCAACTGCAGTGTCAAAAGATGTTAAACAGCTCCTCGAATGCTTTCATCTGCCCGCCATTGGCAGAAGACGGCACCAGAATCGGTGTTTTGACGCCTGCATCGAACCATTGGTCCAGCTCCTGCCGTACTCGGGCAGCCGATCCGAACAGGGTGGTGTCTGCCAGCCACTCATCGGTCAAAAGGGACGGGATTTTGGCGGGCTCGTCCGCTGCGACGGTCGCCTCGATCGCCTCCATCTCACTGACATAGCCAGCCTCTTTCCAGTAATTACGATAGTTGGGCAGCATGACATAGCTGGTGAGGGTCCTTCGGTTTACGGCTTTGGCAGCTTCGATGTCGTCGTCGATACAGGTAGGAATCATATTGCCGACGAAGAAGTCGCCCACTCGGGCCGCATCCGAGAGCACCGCCAGTGAATCTTTCATGTGAGATCGGCTGCCGTTTGCGAACACCATACCGGCGCCGATCTCTTCCGATAGGGCGATCATTTTCTTGCGCAGCGTAGCGAGTATGATGGGTGGCAGTTCACCTGCCCTCTGCACGTCCCTGATTTCGGATACGAAACTCCTGGTATCTGCCAACGGTTTACCCGAAGCGATTCCTCGTTGCGCCAGAGCAGGTGCATGGCTCACGCCGATTCCGAATCGAAAGCGACCGCCCGACACTTCGTGTATGAATGAGGTCGTTTGGGCAAAGTCGGCAACCGATCTGAAATAGATGGGGGCGATACTGGTGCCGAACACAATCTCGTTAGTCACTAATGCCAGCGCTTCGCAGAGTGCCAGACCATCGCCGAAGCTTGGACAGAAAATTCCGCTGAATCCCCGCTGCTCTATCTGCTGCGCGAGCTCCAACGTTGCTTTACGACGTCCCGGTACCGCCGCCAGGCTCAATGCAGGCATCTGACTCATCATGCAACTCCTCGAAGTGATTCAAACGGGGCAGTCTACACAAATCATTTTGAACCTTAAAGACACTCAACTATTTTAAACGCCGGGGATTTTATTTATATTAGTCCCTACATTCTGGATGAATCGTCAAGATCATGGCAAAGAAACAATCCAAGGTTTTGCTTTATCAAAAGGTGGCAGTGGCGATCGGATTGGCGGTTGTTGCAGTGATCGTCATCTACGTCTCGACCATCGTGGTCACTGATATTCCGATGGGGGAGTACCAGCTGGGGGTCCACTATGAAGAGGTGGAAAACCCGAGACGACCCAGAGGCGACAAGATCGAAGTGATGGAGTTTTTTTCCTATGGCTGCATCCACTGCTACAACCTGGATTCGGATCTGGACACGTGGATTGAGAAGAACAGCGACAAGGTTAACTTTATCCGCTCCCCGGCCATGTTCAACGATAGCTGGCGCATCTTGGCACAGAGTTATTACACTACCGAGGCCCTTGGTATCACCGCACAAATTCACCCTGCTTTTTTTCACGAGATTCAAATAAGGAAGACGTCTTTCAACAGCCTTGAAAAGCTGGCGAGTTACTTCGATGGCAAAGGCACTACCTCAGCAGAATACAAAACGGCCTACAATTCGCCGACAACAAAACGAGTGCATTCTGCTGCTGACGAGCGCCAACGACGTTATAGAGTCTCCAGTGTTCCTACCATGGTAGTGAACGGTAAATATCGCGTCAAAACCAACGCCAAGATAGGCCTGTCGCGTCTGCTGGATATTGTCGACTATTTAGTCGAACAGGAACTGGCCAAGAAGACCAAACCAGGTAACGCGTAAACGCATCCAGTGCCCTCTCCCGCAGTTGCATCGTAAGATGCATTAAGGGATGATCAATCCAGCCGACACAGCCAGAGAGTAAGCCATGGCATTTCTGCTCAAACCCCACGCTGACAAAAAACCTGACGAGACCGCACTCATCGATGAATTCGGCACAACCAGTTGGGTTGAGTTCAACCAGCGCGTCAATCGATTGATCGATCGCCTCAGGTCGGCAGGATTGCAGACCGGTGACATATTCAGCGTGTTCAGTGGCAACCGAAGGGAATACTATGAAGCATTTGCAGCCGCAAGCCATGCAGGCTGGTTACTGGTACCCATCAACTGGCATGGTGTAGCGGAGGAAGTGGCCTACATCCTCGCTGACTCGGGTTCCAAAGCGCTCATCGCGGACACTCGGTTCGCCGATGTCGCTTGTCAAGCTGTCAGTCACAAGGATGCCCCTCAGTTGAATGTATCGCTGATGGTAGGTGGTGAAGCACCGGTCGGATTCCTGGAATATGAAAGCTACCTGGCCCAAGGGTCGGCCGAGGAACCGGATGATCAGAGTCTGGGAGGCCCCATGTTCTATACATCGGGAACGACCGGCAAACCGAAGGGAGTGCGCAGCGGTTTGGCTCAAACCGGTGCACCCATTGAAAGCCTGCAGATGATCGGTGCAGGGATTTCCGGAATGCTGGGCCTGCCGGAAGGGGGTACCACCCTCCTGGAAGGTCCGGTCTATCACTCAGCACAATGGGCGTGGTCATTTCTGCCACTGCTGATTGGCAGTTCGGTGGTCATCAGACAGAAGTTCGATGCTGCCGAAACGCTGCAACTGATCGATGAATATCAGGTGACCAATATGCATCTGGTTCCCACCCAGTTTCTGCGCATGCTGCGACTGGACGATGACATTCGCAACAGTTTCGACGGCAGCAGCTTGCAGATTATCTGGCACGGCGCAGCGCCCTGTCCCATCGATGTGAAGAAACAGATGATCGAGTGGTGGGGACCGATCATCTCCGAGTATTACGGTTCAACAGAGGGTTCGATCGTCACCACGGTCAACTCCGAGGAGTGGCTGCAGAAGCCAGGCAGCCTGGGTAAGCCGTCGGAGATAATGGAGATCATGATCCTCAAGGACGACGGCAGCCCTGCCGCGGTCAACGAAGCCGGCCAGATCTACGTGAAAAACAAAATGGGTTCCGACTTCGAATACCACAATGATCCCGACAAAACGAAGGAAGCCCACCTGGAACCCGGCGTGTTTACCTTTGGTGACATCGGCTACCTGGATGAAGATGGCTGCCTTTTTATGAGTGATCGCAAGATCGATATGATCATCTCCGGTGGCGTCAATATCTACCCGGCAGAGATCGAAGGTATCTTGGTCAATCACCCCTCAGTTGTGGACGCGGCTGTTTTTGGCATACCCAATGAGGATTTTGGCGAAGAGGTCAAGGCGGCAATAGAACTGGTGGACGAGATCGAACCGAGCGATGAGTTGGCTGAGGAGTTGATTGCTTTCTGCAAAGACCACCTGGCTGGCTACAAGGCACCCAGATCCATCGATTTTGAGGAGGCCCTGCCGAGACACCCGACCGGCAAGCTGCTGAAACGTCTATTGCGGGATGCCTACTGGAAGGATCGAGGCAGAAATATCTAATCCCGACAGCGGCGACGGGCTAGGCGCCCCCGGCTAGGCGCCCCCGGCTAGTAACCATCCAGAGCTATTGTTTCTGCGACACGGGAAGGAGACCAGCTAATCAGGCTCGTCCTTCAGATTTATGGGTGCCCCCTGATTAGCCGACTTGATCTTAAACGGTTGCTTCCTATCCAAGGCCGCCGATGATCTACGCTTGGCGACAATTCGAACCGATGACAGATTCGCCCGCCAGGTTTTCACCTCGACCTTTAACAGCCCCGCCTTCACAGCCGGATCATTATTGGCTGCCAACCTGGCTTCTTGGATCGTCTTCATTTGGTATATCATCATGCCGCCGGCATGATCCAGGTAGTCACCACCCAGGATCACTTTCCCGGCTTCTCTGAGGGCGTTCACATAACGATGATGTTCTGCCATGCCGGGTTGATCGGCAGCAGACCGACTGTAATTCCAGTTGGGACCAGGAGAGTGAAAAGCAACGAGATAGACGGGTGGGTTCGGATCAGCAGCGATGGGCAGACCGACGATAAACAGCAATGCAAGCAGTAGACCAATTGACACCGGGCGTTGCACGGATCCGACTCCTTTGCTGTGATCAGTTAGCTGTCAGCCCCTGAACAGCTCATCGGTACCTTAACATAGTAGTTTATCTGCATGGAAGGTAGCCCTCTCTTAACTGCGATGCCCGCGTGCCACCCGTTCACACCTGGGCGGCCCCCTAAAACTCATCGACTGCCAGCGCCATGATGGCATCGTCTCCCCGTTGGATGGTCTTCAGCAATCCGTCAGCCAGACTCAAGAATTGTTCACTAGAAAATCTGGCAACCTGGATCCTGACGGTGAGATACGCATCCGAGCGTCCATCGCTTTCCGTGTCGCCGAGGGCATTTGCGATACCTTTCACCAACAACCAATTGCTGGTGACGTAACCAGTCAACATCAGATAGTGGAACGCGGAAGCAGCGGCACTGTTTACGTTTTTCGTCCCGGTCGCCATCATCCAGTCCGTTGCCTCCCGCAGGACGGCAAGGGATTGATGCAGCTCCACGATGATGGCGGCCAGCGCCAGGTTTTCAGCCAGGTCCTCCCGCCAGACATCGATGTCCCCTTGAATCTCCTCCAGCAACAGTCGCATCTGCTCACCCCCATCTGCCAGAATCTTGCGCAGCACCAGATCGTTCGACTGAATGCCGCTGGTTCCCTCATAGATGGAACAGATCCGACCATCGCGAAGATACTGGGCCGCCCCGGTCTCCTCGACAAATCCCATCCCCCCGTGTACCTGGATGCCGGTATTGGTGACATCTATCACCGATTCACCACACCAACCTTTGATAACCGGTGTTAGAAGATCGACTCGTTTCTGGGCAGCCCCTCTGAGTTGTGAATCCTCGTCGGCATGACTGATATCAATCTGACCCATGGCGTAATAACAGAGTGCCCGGCCTGCTTCGATGCGAGCCTTCATCGACAGAAGCATACGGCGCACATCCGCATGGTGGATTATCGTCACTGGTTCAGAATTACCCTGTTCGGTAAGGGCTCGCGATTGCACTCGCTCCTTGGCGTAGTCCCGGGCAAGTTGGTAAGCCCGATCGGCCACAGCGATGCTCTGCAGCGCCACAGCCAGCCGTTCGTTGTTCATCATGGTGAACATGGTGGCAATGCCTCTGCCCTCGTCACCGATGAGGTAACCGACCGCACCTTGATTGTCACCGTGGGACATAACACAGGTAGCACTACCGCGGACTCCCAGCTTCTTCTCCAGGGCGACGCACTGAACGTCGTTGCGAGCGCCGATGCTACCGTCCTCGTTGACCAGGAATTTTGGCACCATAAAGAGAGATATGCCTCTGGCACCCGGCGGCGCATTGGCAGTCCTCGCCAACACCAGATGAAGGATATTTTCAGTGAAGTCCTGTTCGCCCCAGGTAATGAATATCTTCTGCCCTTTGAGCAGAAAATGGTCGTCCTCGGCTACCGCAACGGTCTTTATCATGGCCAGGTCTGTACCGGCCTGCGGCTCGGTCAGATGCATGCTTCCGCTCCATTCGCCGGAGATCAATCTCGGCAGATAAAGGGACTTCTGTGCTTCTGAACCGTGCGATAGCAGCAGCTCGATGGCGCCACGGGACAGGATCGGACAGAGACCCCAGGCCATGTTCGCGCCGTCCCACATCTCCTGCACGATGCCACCGAGTATCCAGGGAAGTCCCTGGCCACCGTGCTGCTGCGGGAAGGGCAACCCCGCCCAGCCGGCATCGATGTACTGACGATAGGCTTCACGGAATCCATCCGGGGTCTGCACTTCACCATTTCCTAAGCGGCAGCCCTGCTGGTCGCCGGACTGATTCAAGGGTGCCAGCAGCGTAGCCGCGAACTTGGCAGCCTCGGTGAGGACAGCCTCGACAACATCGCTGGTTGCCTCCCTGTTTGGGGGCAACGCGGCTATTTTCGGATAGTCGGCGATATAGGTTAAGGCAAAGTTAATATCATCTAGCGAGGCATGATACGACATCATAAAACAGTCCTCGGATCCCGACTGAATATCGTTAAGTTTAGCCCCAGGCAGGCTTAATACAACATCCCGGATGGGTAATCAGCAGGATGACATTTTAGTACGAATTTCCTATGCTTGCGCTGGAATCAGCACAGAGGAGAACATCATGCCGCAGATGCCCCTGCCGACACCCGGGGATACCTCCTGGTTCAGTCATGACCGTTTCGGTCTGTTTATCCACTGGGGTTTGTACGCCCTGCCCGCCCGGCACGAATGGATCAAAAGCCGTGAGCAAATCACGGAGCAGGACTACGATACCTACTTCAAACACTTCGATCCCGATCTGTACGATCCAGGCGTGTGGGCCAGAGAAGCACGCAACGCGGGTATGAAATACTTTGTGGTGACCACTAAGCATCACGATGGATTCTGCCTGTTCGATTCGAAGTTGACCGATTACAGCGCAAGTCACACACCCTACGGTAAGGATCTGATCAAACCGATGGTGGATGCCTTTCGCGCCGAGGAGATGAAGGTTGGTTTCTATCACTCACTGATAGACTGGCATCACCCGGAGTTCCCCATCGACATATTCCACCCCATGCGAGACCGGGATGATGTCGAGGCGATCAACAGTAAGCGGAATATGAACCGTTACGTGGAATATCTGCACGGGCAATCCCGGGAACTGCTGACCCAATATGGCAAAGTGGATATCATGTGGTTCGACTTCTCCTATCCCAATGCAGACTATCGCGGATTACCGGGCAAGGGCCGGCACGACTGGCAATCTAAAAGACTCTATAGCATGGTCAGGGATGCCATGCCGGATGTAGTGCTCAACGACCGCATGAATCTGGAGGAAGGCTGGGATATCAAGACCCCGGAACAGTATCAGCCTTCCGAGTGGCTGCAGGTGGACGGCAAACCGGTATTGTGGGAGGCGTGTCAGACCTTTAGCGGTAGCTGGGGCTATCACCGAGATGAGCAAACTTGGAAGAGCACCGAGACGCTGCTGCAGATGCTAATCGATACCGTTAGCAAAGGCGGAAACCTGCTGTTAAACGTCGGCCCCACCGGACGGGGTGAGTTCGACGCACGTGCCATCGATCGGCTGCGGGGCATGGGCCGTTGGATGCACCACAATAGCCGCAGCATCTATGGTTGCAGCGCAAGCGATTACGTCGCCCCTTCGGACTGCCGTTATACCCAGAATGGCAAGCGGCTCTACCTGCACATATTCGCCTGGCCGTTCAAACACATCCAACTGGATGACCTGGCAGGAAAAGTTGCCTATGCCCAGTTTCTGCACGATGCCTCTGAAGTTCGCTACCGGGAATTCGATGCCGCCGCCGAAGTGCAGCGCAGCAAGGAGGGCCAGATTACCCTCTCTCTTCCGGTGATCAAGCCGGACGTGACCATTCCGGTTATTGAGCTGTTTCTGAAATAAGGGCCCATTATCGCAGCGTTGAGGTGCGCCTTGGTCCCCTCATGGTTGACGAGATCATCCAACAACACTTCGCTTAAAGGCCATCCAAGCGGATCGACCTGGTCAATTACATGGCCCATGGTATGCGAGAGTCTTCTCAGACGTGATCGTACGATGAGATTGAGTACACTGGTGCGGGGCGACTCGATTTCACCCCGGAAGAGTGGCAGTCTGGGCTTTCGATACTCAGTGACTTCGCAGAAACAGCGAAGGAGAGGTTTGCGGCAAAACCGATAAGTGTTTCTATTGAGCGCGCTGGAAACGTCATGAAGCTGAGTGTCCGAACCGAAGGCAACCGCATCGAATCAATTGAGAGAACTCATGGTACTTGGAGTCTGCTCATAAAGTTGTTAAGAAGGTTAAGACCCCATCGCCCAGCCAGCCAACCCGGAAGCTGGGTTCTTCCTGCACCAACCTGACAATATAGCAAGGGTGTGTTTCAGACAATTCAGAAACAATATGCCATGCTGAATCGC
>PVBE010458811.1_pt1 | contig 41619 bp, 34 predicted proteins | sample 1631181 | NCBI WGS metagenome assembly PVBE01 (sample SAMN08397723, study PRJNA350692) | Marine metagenome, whole genome shotgun sequencing project. | isolation source: water | place: Pacific Ocean | collected 2012-04 | reverse complement strand
CTGGCGTTACCGCTGAAGTCGCAGGTAGAACTGTCCACCTGGACCGAGTCCGGCCGTAAACGTACGCTCGAACAGGTCACGTTGACCGTCGTTAAAGTCCAGCACCTCGAGGACTACGTGACGGACGTCGACATGGATCAGGCTACGGAAGACATCGCGTTCTTAAAACGCACCGCGCAAGAGTAAGCGCAGCTTTTAATCAGAAAAACTAAAGCGAGCGCAGGAACGTTACAAGTTGTTCGCGCTGGGCTTCACTCAGAGCGCGGAATCGTTCCTTCGCACCTTCTGCCTCACCGCCGTGCCAGAGTATCGCCTCGGCGAGGCTGCGCGCCCGCCCGTCGTGCAAATAAAACTCGAAACCCGCGACCTCTTTAGTCAGTCCGACACCCCACAACGGCGCCGTGCGCCATTCCTGCCCGTCGGCCAGGAAATCCGGCCGGCCGTCTGCCAGGCCGGGGCCCATGTCATGCAGGAGTAAATCGGTAAACGGGTGGATTGCCTGGTTCGCAAGTTCCACCAGTTCATGTTCCCCGGTTTGCAGTGTGGATACATGGCACCCAACGCAACCGACGCCGGCAAACAATGCCGCGCCGGCCTGCACATTGCTGTCAGCCGCGTTGCGCTGCTTCGGCACGGCGACCAGCTGCGTGTAACGGATCAGCGGCACGAAAAACGCGGGCACGATCTCCGGCGGATGGCTGACCCTTTCCGAAGTTTCAATACATGACTGCTGATTGGGTAAACAGTTCTCGTCCGGGAACACTGGCGACGTGATCCCCATGTCGCCGATGGCGGCACCGGCATTCTGCTGGCGCAGGCTGGGCTGATTGGATTTCCAGCCGAAGCGACCCACGGAAGTTGTTTGTCTTTCCACATCCCAGACCCGGTTCACTTTGCCGCTGATGCCGTCGCTGTTCGCATCGTCCGGGTCTGCCAGCGCTTCGAGCGTCGCATCCGGCACGGCTTCCAAAAGCCCCAGACCAATCACCGGGTTGGCAATGCGGGCCGAGGTAAGTGTTTCCGGCGGCAGTTCGCCGAACGCCAGGTCGTCGAAACTTACCGTTGGCTGACGCAGGGTATAGGCGGCGCCATCGGCATATTCGCCGGGCACATCCTGCCAATTGATTATTACTCTGCCTTCCGGCGAAACGCCGTCTACCGCCCGGTCCTGCAATTGGTCGCCGTAACCCGGCACGCCGGCCGGCTCGCCGTGCGGCCCCGCGCCCGCAATGCTGATGCGCACGAGCATGGACTCCAGCGGCTCGCCCTTGTTTTCCGGTGGCCTGCCGCGGCCACTGTTGACGTGGCAGTCCGAACAGGCGGAACGATTGAATATCGGCCCGAGGCCGTCAGTCGTGGGCTGCGAGCCCGGCGCCGGCGCCCAGACGGTGGTGAACAGTTGCTGACCGAACATGAAGCGCGCCTGGCTCATGCCCTCGGCATTGGCGGCAATCGATTTGAATGCGCGCCCGCCCGTGATATCGACCGTGGTGGCTCCGCCGAGATCGGGCGAGATGGTGTCCGCGCCCGCCGGAATGGCAGGGGCAAGCAGCGCAAGTAACGCGAGTAGCAGGCAGGCTTTATTCATACGGCCATTATTGCCTAATTTACCGGGGGTGTCAGACACTGCGGTCAGCCGGGCTGTTACACTCGGGCCGTGTAAAGCATGCATGGAAAAGACATGCCCGCAGAGGTCAATAAACAGCTCATCCTTACTGTCATTGATGTGATATTCAATCAGCAGGATCTTGATCGCCTGGAAGAATTTTTTACTGATGATTTTTTCAACCATGACGGTTATCCGGGTGCACCAACCGGGCCCGCTGCCTTCAGGGCGTATTTGCCGATGTTCAAGGCCGCCTTTCCAGATCGCCTGCTTACGCCGGAGTTCACTTTATGTGACGGTGACAAGGTAATTTCACGCACCATCACCGAGGGCACGATGACCGGCATATTTATGGGTATTGAACCAACCGGCAAGAAATACCGCATTACAGCGACGGATACCTACCAGGTGCGCGATGGCAAAATCTGCGCCCGCTGGGGTAACGAGGATGCGCTCGGGATGATGCAGCAACTTGGCCTTATTCCGGGTGGCTGGCGCACGGCGAGCAATGACGACGTGGGTTCGCTGGAGGGCGACTACGGCGAATAGGCATTGGTGCCTGGCACCAATGAACAGGCGACAACTATGAATATAGAAATCATCATCGGCCACGAGATGCATCCGCAACAGGTCGCGGAATTCGCGGTCGAGGCCGAAGCTGCCGGCGTGCGCACACTCTGGCATTCCAATCTTACGGACGGGTGGGATCCCTTTGTCGCACTCGTGCCCGCGGCCATGGCGACCAGCCGCATCAAACTGGGGCCGCTGGCGCTCAGCCCCTACGAGATGCATCCACTCAAGATCGCCTACGCACTCGGCAGCCTGAACGAGCTCTCGAACGGGCGTGGCGTAGTCGGATTGGGCGGCGGCGGGGCGATCGCAGCGGCAATTGCCAATGTCGACGATGGCGTCCACCTGGATTTCAAAAAAATGCGCATCGTGCGCGGCGTGCGGGAGGGGGCCGAGATCATCTACCGGGTGACGTCCGGTGATTATTTCCCGCCGTACAGGGGCGAGGTCTTCCAGTTTAACCGGCCGGTCAAGACCACTTTTCTCAAAGCCTCCCGGCCGCAGATCATCAGTTGTTCGATGGGTCCGCAGATGCTGCGCATGGGAGGGCGCATCGCGGATGGCATCCAGGTGGGTGACGTGACGGCTGGACGTCTGCCTGAAGTCATGCAGGATATCCAGGCCGGCCTTGCGCAGCGGGAATACCCGGCAGAGGATTTTCGTATCGGTAACTTTTGGGCCTGGCACATTTACAAGGATCGCGAGAAGGCGATGCATGAGGCGCGGGCCAAATTATTCGCGCGCGCCGAGGTCATCCCGCCGAATATCGGGCTGGATCATCTGCTGGAACCCGACGAGGCGCAGATCGTGCGCGATAACTTCCGCAATTTCATCATGGCCGACATCGACGGTTCCGGTGAGATAAAGGATGTACCGCCGGAGCTCGTGCAGCGGATTATCGATGAGGTCTGCTCGGCAGGCGATTTCGATGACATCGACCGCGAGATCGAGCGCTTCCGCGAAATGGAGCGCGCGGGCCAGACCGACCTGGCCCTGCGCGTGTTCGACGACCCCTTCGATTCACTCAAGGTCATCAAGGAACGCGTGATCCCGCACTTTTCGTAATACCTGAACGCTAATTCAAATTATCGATTCGCCGGAAAAATATGGGTGCAGCCATAACAGTGCGCCGTATGCGACCATGCCTGCGATCACGACCACCAGGTCCTTCCACAGTGCATATTTTTCTGAATCCCCTGTCTCACCGCGCCTGTTCAGCGACCAGATGCTGATTAATGCGTACCCGGCGAAACCCCCGAACAGGAGTATGGAGTCAAGGTCGCCGTTGGCAAACAGGTGACCTGCGCCCCAGCAACTCATACCCCAGAGCATCGGGTGACGGGTCAGGCGGCGGAGGTTGGTGGGCAGGAACAGACCCATGAACAATATGCACCCCAGCAGCACGAGCATGCCCGTAGTCCTTGCTCCCCAGTCCGGCGGATCCCACACTTCCACTTCTGGCGCGATGATTTTGCCGGCGATGATGCCCACCATCCCGGTCACGGAGGTTGCGATATAAACACCGCGGAAGAGTCGTTCGCCGAGCTTGGCGACCAACTGTTCGCGTATGCCGAATACGCCCGGCGACAGGTGTGCGCTTAAGAACAATACCCAGCCGAGTATCAGTAGCCACATGTTGGCCTGCCTCCTCGCAGGCAGCAGGGCTTATAGCAGGGCGGGCGTCAGCCCGGTACCGTGCGCCGCCCCGCCCCGAATATCTTGCAGAGAATAAATACCAGGATGCTGACGATTATCACCAGCACGAACTCGACCAGCGGAATCAGGCCGGCCTCAAAGGAAGCCATCAGGCCCTCGGTATTGGCGTAGATAACGGCCACGATCCCGATGTAGAACAGGCCAAGGATCCAGCGCGTGGTTTTACTCAGTCCCAGGCCGTGCATCTGCGTGATGACAAACATTCCGAGGAACCCGGCAAAAAACCGCGGCCACTCCTGGCCCGCCAGGATCGCAACCATCACTCCGTGTGCGACCACCGAGATTTCTGAAACCACGCTCCAGCGCGGATTCACGTGCATGCGGGTAAAGAACAGGCTGCCCTGGAGCATGAGCATAAACATGTACAAAAAGCCCAGCAGGTGACCGCCCGTGATATCCATCGGGTGATACCAGAACGTATACAGGATCGCCCAGGAGAAATAGTAGCCGTGGTATTTGCGGATCGCCTCGGTGGCATCCCGGGGCAGCGGTAGCCTGGCACCGAAGGCCATCCCGCGGCGCTGGTTCTCCATGATCAGGATGGCAACCAGCATGATCACCACGGATGCCTGCGAGCTGAACTCCGCAACGTCCTGTGCGAGTCCGTCGTACCAGATATGTGTCTGCACCAGGTGCACGAGGATGAATACGGCGTTGGTCGCGAGCGCGGCAATGTTGAACCAGTGCAGCTTAGAGCTGTACTTGCGGTTACTGTTCTTGGCACGCCAGATCAGGTACCAGATGATGACCTGGTGCAGAACGTAAGCAATCCACGCCGATGCCCGCGACCAGAAGGTCGGTTCCGCCAGCTGCCAGAGGTACCACATACCCGGGATGAAGGCGCCATCCTGCCGTTCGGCAAAAGGAGGCGGTTCGAGCCAGAGCTCGCCGGTTAACCAGATGAGCCCGACGAATGCGAAACTGATTCCGATACAGAACCAGAGTGCCCGGCTTACGTCAATCGCGGTATCGGTAGTTTCTTTCATGGATGTGTGCCTGGGGGCAAGCCGATCTAATAAACTAAAATATCAGGCGTGGCTAGCGAGCAAAGTAACTTATTGTAATGGTTCTCACAGCGGCCGAAAATCGTTGTTAGCAGCCACCAGCATTCAGGAATAAGGGCAAGCCCCTCTAACCAGCGGTCAACCGGAGATTACGTGTGGCTTCCCGGAGTTGGCCTCGTCTAGGATGTACCGTCTGAAATATTGCCCACACGGGTAAGTCACAAGGTTTTTAGCCCATGCAATTGCCACCATTTGAATACATCAGGCCTGAGAGCCTTGCCGAAGGCCTGCAGGCGCTGGCCGAGCATGGTGACAAGATCGCTATCATGTCGGGCGGGTCGGACCTTCTTATTAATATGAAGTTTCGCCTCGATGGGCCTGAATATCTCCTGAGCCTGAACGGGCTGCCGGAATTGCAGCTAATCGAAGAACTTGATGACGGCAGCCTGCGCATTGGCGCCGGTTGCAAGTTAACCGAGCTTGCCAATAACGCGTTGATCAAAGAACGCTATCCGGCGCTGCAGGCCGCGATCTTTTCCGTTGGTTCGCGTCACGTGCGCAATATGGGGACAATCGGCGGCAATATCTGCCTGGATACCCGTTGCTGGTACACCAATCAATCAGAAACCTGGCGCGACACCCGCGACGGTTGTTTCAAGACCGACAGCGAACAGTGTCATGTCATCAAGACGACCACCAAGTGTCATGCTTTAAGCAGTACCGACAGTGGGCCGATGCTGATAGCGCTGGATGCCAGCGTGGTGCTGGCAAGCCAGGCGGGTGAGCGGGTTGTGCCGGTGCGGGAGTTTTACCAGGATGACGGCCTCGATCACACGGTACTTGAACCCGGCGAAGTACTGGTTGCGGTTATCGTGCCGCCACCGCGGGGCCGGGCGGTATTTGCGAAACTCGCGCAGCGCGAGGGGCTGGATTTTGCAGCCGGCAGTTTTGCCGCCGCTGTTAGCGGGAGCAACGAAAAGCTGGATTCTGTATGCCTCGTAATGGGCTCGGTAGCGCCCGAACCGCGGGTTATGGAACAGGCCGGGAAGATTCTTATGGATGCCGGCCTGACCGATGAGTCTATCGACGCGGCGGCCGGTGCTGCACGCCTGTCTTTGGACGAAGTTACTAACTTGTTTACACCACCTGGCTACAAAAAGCGTTTGATCAGGGCACTGGTTAAGGATGCACTGACAGAGTTGCGCGATCAGGCGGTGCGAGGCTAATTATGGCAAAGCAACTGATTACTTTGATAGTTAACGGTGATTCTTACGAGGTTGCCGCAGCCCCGCACCAGACCCTGCTCGAGGTTATGCGTGACATCCTGAACATGACCGGCACCAAGCGTGGTTGCACGGCCGGAAGCTGTGGAGTATGCACGGTTAATGGCGAGCAGGGCGAAGCGATCCTGTCCTGCCTGGCACTGGCGGTCGAATGGGACGGCAGGCCGGTGACAACTATAGAAGGGGTGGAAGAGGGCGATAAACTTCACCCGGTGCAGCAGGCCTTTCTTGAATACGGAGCGGTGCAGTGCGGTTTTTGTACGCCAGGGTTAGTCATGTCGGCCAAGGCTTTGCTGGATGTGAATACCGATCCGACCGAAGCCGATATCAATGAGGCCATGGCGGGCGCGATCTGCCGCTGTACGGGCCACATCAAGGTCAAAAAGGCGATCAGGGAAGCAGCAAAAGCACTCAGAGAACGCGAGGTGAATGATGGCGCGAGTTAAGGAAGATACCGCGGTCGTCGGTAAGAACTGGGCGCGACTCGACGGTGCTGACAAGGTCAGCGGGCGTTCTATATTTGCCGACGATGTGCGGCTGACGGGCATGTTGTACGGCAAGGTGGTGCGCAGCCCGCATGTGCATGCACGCATCCTGAGTATTGATACCAGCGCGGCGGAAGCATTGGCGGGCGTGAAGGCGGTGATCACACCGGAGGATGCGAAGGATATCTGGCTCGGCATCAATCAGCCCCTGCTGCCAACCGAAAGCGTCATGCACGTGGGGCATGAAGTTGCTGCCGTTGCGGCCATCAGCGAAGAAATTGCGGCCAGGGCGGCGGCGCTTATAAAGGTTGAATACGAACCGCTGACCGAATTGCTCGATGTCGAGAAAGCGATGGAGGACGATGCTCTGCAGCTGCATGAAAAGGCTAAGGGCAATATCGCGTGGAAGCAGGAAGAGGAGCACGGCGATCCCGATGCTGTCTTTGCCGCGTGCGACGTTATTCGCGAAGACACTTACATTACCAATCCCAGCCACAATTGTTTTGCCGAATACCATGTCTGTGTCGCTGATTTTTCCAGCCCGGCCAAGCTCAAGATGTGGACGCCCACGCAGACTGCCATGTTATTCCAGCAAAGCCTGGCAGCGGGCTTCAAGTTGCCGGTCAGTGACGTCCGCCTGCTGACACTGAACACGGGGGGTGGTTTTACCGGCCGAACCTCAACCCGGCCACATCATTTCCTGGCGGCGTTGTTGTCGCGCAAGGCAGGCCGGCCGGTGCGGCTGCGTTCAGCCGGTGACGAAGAATTCATCATGTCCCGGGCCGGGGGCAGGGTTACTTACAAACTGCGCTCCGGTGCTACTAAAGACGGCAAGCTTAAAGTTATAGAAGCGGATTTGCTGTTCGACACCGGTGCGTATATCGAATCGCAGATGATTGTCACAACACTCACATCAAAATATATACATGCGTTGTACCCGATCGAGGCGTCACGTTACCGGGGCAGGTTGATACATACCAATAACCTGCCGTATTACTTTCATCACGGTGGCGGCATCGCCCAGTTCCAGTTTGCCCTTGGGCAGCATATGGATGCCCTGGCCCGGGACCTGGGCATGGACCCGGTGGAGTTCAATTTGCAGAACGCGGTTGAAGAAGGCTACACCACCATGGACGGCGCTTTTTACGCGAGCTGTGGTCTCAAGGAATGCATCGAGAAAACGGCTGCACTGGCCGGCTGGAAGGACAAGTACGGCAAGCTGCCTAAATTTAAGGGTATCGGCATAGGTATCGGTGCCATGGCCTCGGGTGCCAAGGGTTTGTTCAGGCACGATACGTCGGCCGCGTTCGTCAAAGTGACCGAGGATGGCAAGGCCTCCCTGTTTGTCGGTATTCCCGACATGGGGCAGAGCTCTCATACCACGATGGCGATTATTTGTGCCGAGGTGCTGGGTATTTCGCCGGAAGACATCAACGTGGTATCGGGCGATACGGACAGCGATCCGCTGGATGTGGGCGCATTTATTCAGCGCGGTACCTTTAATACCGGTAACGCTACCAAGAACGCCGCGATGGATGCGCGCGATCAACTCACGAAGAAGGCCGCAGAACTGCTCGAAGTGGAAGAAGCTGTGCTGGTGTTCCGTGACCGCAGGGTTTACCCCGAGGGCCAGGAAGACAAAGCGATCCCATTTAAAAAGGTGGTGTATGAAACGCTGCACAGCCAGGAAGGCCGCTTCGTTATGGGACGCGGTTTTTATAGCTCGCCACTGGAAAAAGGCACCATGGCTTATTCTTTTGGCGCGCAGATCGCCGAGGTGACGGTGGATCCGGGTACCGGCGTGGTAACCGTTGACAAAATGACGGCCTCACATGACGTGGGTCGCGCGATCAACCCGCGGATTGTCGAGGGGCAGATGGACGGGCAGATTTTCAGTGGCATGTCGCAGGTGCTGTACGAAGAAATCCTCATGGAGGATGGCCAGGTGATGAACCCGTCCCGGCTCGATTACAAGATGCCCCGGGCGTTCGAGATGCCGGAAGTCGAGCACATTATTGTTGAAAGCATCGACCCCAACGGGCCGTTCGGCGCCAAGGAAGTCGGTGAGGGGCCTATCGTGTGCACCATGCAGGCCATTGCCAATGCGGTCACCAACGCGATTGGCACCCAGGTGAAGGAGATGCCCCTGTCGCCGTGGCGGGTAATCAAGGCGATAAAGGACTGACGCGAAACGGTTAACGCCGACGCCTTAAGCGTGAGCAGCAGGGCTGGTTGCCGCGATGCTTTATGCCCGCTTCGCTCCCCCGGACACGGCCCTGGTTTCCTGCGCCATTTCCACAGGCTGCAATTGTGTCATCAGTCTGCAATGGCCGACCCACGCACAGTGTTCAGGGCCGAAAGGCATGGTGTAGTCGGTCAGCGTATTTGTTTCATCCTCGAACTCTTCGGGGCACATGACCTGTTCCACATGCGAAGCTGCCACGGTTTTCATGTATGCAGATAACCCGACAACCTCTTGAAGGTCTTCGGCTGTAATATCCAGTGTTTTCGCTGTGGCTACATACTTCTTTAAACTTGAGGCGCAATTAACGGCGAAGGCACTACCCACGGATACGAGCGCCTGTATGCGTGGATTATCATGCTGACTGAAGTCCGGTTCCGGTTCCGCTGTTTCGGCAAAGTCTGACAAAATATACTGCTCGACAGCATCTGTAGTTGACCGTCGAATATTGGCGGCAGTTTTTATCGCATCAGCAACATCTTCGTCGGTCACATGAAGGGCGCGCGCTACAAGCATGTTTTCTCGCAGACATGTCTTGCATCCGCAGGCGACCGCAACAGCAATCGTGACCAGTTCTCTTTCCTGAGGCGTAATAGACATAAATAGCCTTCTCCGGGTATGTAGTTATAAATGCGCGACTCATAATACACTTGGCATCACGCGGCTAACGGAGAAAGCCGGGAATTGACCGCTGTGTTTCGGTATCTACTTATTCAGGCACAGAAAGCCGCAGGCGCAGGAAGCCACAGGCGCAGGAAGCCATTTCAGGCCATGGTGCGTAAGGTACAGGTCGGGGCTTCAGACAGGGCCCATCGTAAGGTACAAGTGCACGATGCCTGGGAAGGGTACAGGTCTTATAGGATAACCTACTGAAAATAAAGTAAAAAATACTGAAGGTACAGAATTACTGTATTCCTTATTCTTCACAGTTCTCATCGCATCCGGCACACTTGATTGGCCGTTTCTCATTGTCAGGGTGATGCCTGTTCAGCCAGAGCTGAAAAACAGCCCAGAATACACACAGGGCCACCATGCCAAGTAATGCAAAAATGTAGGTCATCATCTCAGTATATTAAACCTGTTAATCAGGTCGCGCTGAACAACCCCGCGAAGCCCATGAATGCCATCGAGAGTATCCCGGCGATGATCAGGTTCATCGCGATACCCTGGATCAGTTTAGGTATATCGGATAATTCGGATTCTTCCCGCAGTCCTGCCAGTAACAGCAGTGCCAGCGTGAAGCCGATACCGGCACCCAGCGCAAAAACGATCCCCTCCACCAGTCCATAACCCCGGTTTGTAGCGAAGATTGCCAGGCCAAGTATGGCGCAGTTAGTAGTGATCAGCGGCAGAAAGATACCCATGGCCCGAAACAGGGTGGGACTGATTTTCTTGATGAGCATCTCTATGAACTGGACCGTGCTGGCGATAACGACGATGAAACTGATCAGGCGCAGGTAAGGCGCGTAGATCAAGACGTAGGTGTTTAAAACCCAGGCACAAATTGCCGTAATCAACAGTACAAAAATGGTTGCCAGGCCAAGCCGGAGCGAGGTTTCCAGGGAATTTGATACGCCGAGGAAGGGGCAAAGACCGAGGAAATAGGCCAGAACGAAATTGTTGATCAGCAAAGAACTGATGAAGATCCAGGCCAGGTTATCCATCAGATGCCACCCTTTCCGCCTCTGCCACCTGTTCGATGAACTTGTCTTTCTGCTGGGTTACCCAGTTAAAAAAGAGCAGGATGAGCCCGAGCGTCAGGAATCCTCCCGGGGGCAGAATCATAATCACCCAGGGCTCGAAATGTTCGCCGAAGAGATCCACGCCGAATAACGATCCGTTGCCGAGGATTTCCCGTATAGCGCCCAATGAGAACAGCGCCACCATGAAACCACCCGACGTGCCCAGCGCATCCATTACCGCCAGGCGTACCGTGTTCCTCGAAGCAAAAGCTTCCTGCCGGCCCAGGATCATGCAGTTAGCCACGATCAGCGGAATAAACGCGCCGAGTTCCTTGTGTACCTTGGGAACCAGCGCCAGCAGCGTGTAGTCGGCTACGGTCACGAAAGTCGCAATTATGATGATGAAGCCGGATATGCGTACCTGCTTGGGAATCCATTGCTTAAAACTGGCCACCAGGAAGCTCGAACCGACCAGCACGAACAATGTCGCCCCTCCCATCGCCACCGCGTTGATGGCTGAATTGGTGACTGCCAGCATCGGGCACATGCCCAGCACCTGGACAAATACCGGGTTGTCACGCCAGATACCCTTGATGAATGTTTCGTAGGCTTCGTGTTCGTTCCTGGCCATTATTTATTTCGTCTCGTCAGCCGCCTGTTCCGGCTTGGTCATTAATGGTTCCGAACCCGGCTGCGGCAATCGTGTCGACCAGGTTGTATGCGTTTCATTGATAATCCTCACCACCGCTTTGGATGAGATAGTCGCCCCGGTGATCACATCGACCTCGTTAGGCAGGGACTTCTTGCCCTTCTTTACCGGAATAATTTCGGGTTCAACTGACAGCGCTTTAAAATTCGCCACGAATTCAGCATCCTTGTAGATCTTGTCACCGAGGCCCGGCGTCTCGCGACTCTCCAGTATTTCCATGCCTGTCACTACTTTCTGGTCCGGTTTGTACCCGTACAGCAACCCGATGATGTCCTGAAATCCAGGCCCGGCACCGGGGATAGCGTAACCGATAAAACTGCCATCTGCGTCGTAACCGCCATAAACGGGTTGTTCATCTTTCTCCGTTACCGTGGTCGGAACAAGTTCGCCGTTCTTGTACACCAGTTTCTGCATTTGGGTTACACCCGGAACAACCTTGAATACCGCCTCACGCAATTCCCGGGCCTTGTTGGCCGTGATCGTCGGCAGCGTGACTTCATAAATGCCGATGATGGCAACCCCGGAAACCAACCCCGCCAGGGCGAGGGTCAGCACGAGTCGGGTTGAACTCACTGCAGGGGCTTCAGGTGGCTTATCCGGGCTCATAAAGAATCAGCTCAGCGTCCGAAAATTCGCGGTTGCGTGTAACGATCAATCAGGGGAGTCGCCGCGTTCATTAGCAGAATGGCGTACATCACACCCTCCGGCAATCCACCGAAGACGCGAATCAGGACGACCAGTACCCCCACACCGATACCAAAAATCCACGTTCCCCGTGGCGTCAGGGGTGAAGTCACGGGATCGGTTGCCATGTAGATGGCGCCCAGTAGCAACCCCCCGGAGAATATCGAGAACAGCGGGCTCGGAAAGCGCACGGCATCAACCAGGGTCAGGCCTCCTGAGAACATGACCACGGTGAGCAGGATGCTAACGGGGATCCTCCAGTCCAGGTCACGCCGGATCCACAAATAGATCCCGCCGAGTAACAGCAGTACGCCGCTGGTTTCCCCCAGGGATCCGAGCGTATTGCCGAACATGAGGTTCGTCAGTGGCGTTACCTCCTGTTCGAATTTCATCAGGCCAAGCGGCGATGCAGACGACACTATATCGACCTTCGTCTGCATGAACGGTAATGCCAGGTTGCTGGCGCTCACATGGAAAAAACTTTCGGACCCCCTCAGGGACGTCCAGGTCGTCATGGGGATGGGAAAGGTAGCCAGCAGGAAGGCACGTCCGAGAAGTGCCGGGTTAAACAGGTTGTGGCCCAGCCCTCCCCAGATCACTTTACCCAGGCCAATGGCAACGACCCCGCCCAGGAACGCCATCCATATCGGCAGCCCCGGCGGCAGCGTCAAACCCAGCAGCAAGCCGGTCAGGATGGCACTGGCATCGAGAAGCGATTCGCCACGCTTTTCAGATATGGAAAAAAACCACTCGGTCAGTACCGCCCCTGCAATACAGGCACCGAGCACCAGTAACGCGCCCAGGCCAAAAAACCACAGCGCCGCAACGGTAACCGGCATCAGTGCATAGAGCACATCCCGCATCGCGCTGGGCGTAGTCATTCCCTGGTGCAGCAGCGGAGCATGCAAAAGCAGAAGATCCGGGTCTTTCTGTTTCACTCCGGGTTCTCCTTGCTGGCGCGAAGCGCATCCTTGCCGGTGCGAATAAGCTGCACGATCGGAATGTTAGAAGGGCAGGCAAACGTGCAACAACCGCATTCGACGCAGTCCATAACCGAATACTGCTCCATCTCGTCATACATCCGTGCCCTGGACAACCGGGCAAAACGGGAGGGATTGAGAAAATAGGGACAGGCTTCCAGGCAGCGGGCGCAGCGGATACACGGATACTCTTTCGGTCGTGCCGTTTCCACCTCGGTAAATGCCAGGATCCCGGATGTTCCTTTCAGGACAGGCACATCAAGGCTTGCGGTAGGCCTGCCCATCATCGGCCCGCCCAGGATGACCTCGCGCGTCTCGTCTTTAAGACCGCCACAAAAACGCAATACTTCCCTGACCGGGGTTCCCAGCGGCACGATCAGGTTTGCCGGATAATCGGCCCCGGGACCGGATACGGTCACGATGCGTTCTATCGACGGCAGTCCGCGTAAAAAGTAATCGGCAATCGCCACGATGGTGCCGACATTATTGACGTTGACTTCCACGTCCCTCGGGAGTTGACCGGCAGGAACTTCCTTGTCGAAGACGGCTTTAATAATCATCTTCTCCGCCCCCTGGGGGTACTTTACCTTCAGCGGCACAATGCGCACCGGCTGATCCGGTTGGATGTGCCGACGGAGAATCTCGATTGCATCGGGCTTGTTCATTTCCACGCCGATAATTGTTTCTTCGGCACCGAGTTTTTGCCGTACGATCTCTGCACCCAGCAGCAGGTCCTCGGGCCGTTCCACCATCAGGCGATGATCATTGGTCAGGTACGGCTCACATTCAGATCCGTTGATCAGCAGATGGCGGATTTTCACTCCGTCAGGGACCGAGAACTTCACATGAGACGGGAAAGCAGCCCCGCCCATCCCGACGATTCCGGCCATCTGTACCGCGCCGATAAAATCCTCCAGGGAGAGTGACTGCCAATCCACGCCCGCAGATGATTCCAGCTGCTGGGTGGCATAGGGGTCGGCGGCAATCTGAATAGCCGGAGCAAACACCCCGTCAGCACCACGCACGTCACCGATCTCACTAATCGTCCCGGTTACGGGGCTGTGCAGTGCCGTGGACACAAAGCCACCGGGCTTTGCAATAAGCTGTCCACGATTCACCCGCTCGCCGACCTCCACGACCGGCTGGCTCGGCACACCGATATGCTGACCCAGCGGCATCACGTAATCACTGACGAACGGAACCCGCTGGATTGCCAGATCTTCAGTTTGCTTTTTGTGGTGCGCCGGATGAACCCCGTGGTCGAAGTTCCGCCGCAGTAATCGCAGGGTATTCATGATCGGTAAACCGGTTTACGCCTCTTTTGCAGGCCTCTGCCTGGCATTCTTTCGTGATGACCGGAGTCGTTCAGCTCCGCCTGGACTCCGCCAGTTCCATCAGCCGGCCGCGAATCCTGGCGGCTATTTCCATCTCTACTGTCTTCTGGAGTTCTTTAATTTTTTGCTCAGACTCCTGTTTCTGGGCATCGAGCTCTGCCTGATGCTCGCCGGCAACTTTTGCCTGTATTTCCTGCTCCACCTTGGCGGTGAAGGGTGTCACCACCCCCGCCAGTTCCTGCAAGGTGCGCCAGATCTCTATGCGTTTCCCGGCCATCTCGACCAGGCCGGCACTGACCCGGTAGCGAATCTCGTCCGGTGCTTCGCCCACCGTTATAAAGGGGGTTTTTCGTGTTCGGCTTTTGGCATCCAGCTCGAGAAACTCGCCCAGCTCAACCGGTGCGCTGTCATCATCACTCAACACCGAGAGACATCCGGCAAAGCGCTGCTCGGTCAACGCCCAATGGGCCGGTGTCAACTGTTGTTCGCCATCACCCCCTGAAACCAGAATCTGCTGCGGTTGCGGATTGCCATCCAGATTGAGCCGCGTGCCGAACACCCCTTCGGCAGCCGGGTCGTAGCGAAACAAAGGCATCGCACGGGAAGCCACGGCCAGGCGTGCCTGCTCCGTCGTACGCTGCGTTGAGAATCCGTGCCGTTCGGGGCTGGGCGCATGCACATTAATAAGAGCCGGCCCGTTGAACCTCAGCGCTCCCAGCACACTCTGACTGAAGTGATCCGCATCAGAAATCGATGTTTGTGCGATATATGCCTCGTGTTGCGCAAGTGCCAGCAATCCGAAGTCGGCACGTGGATCGTTACGGGACGCCTCGGGCGCGCCTGAAAACCGCCGGCTTGACAGACCGAAGTCCAGCGCATCCAGAACCAGTATTTTTATTGGCAACCCGGAGTTCAGCAGCCAGATGACCTGGGCCAGCCCCCGACCCGCCAGAGATTCATCACTGCCGACCAGTAACAGTGGCGGACAAAGCTCGAGTTCTTCCTCGCTGAGATCTTTCCAGGTCAAGCGGGTCAGGGCTTCCCGCTGCAAGTCGGCACCGCCGGCCGGTCTGTCAATTTCAAGTCGCGCCTGGCGCAACGTTCGTACTACGTCGGCGGTCGCGCCGAGTTGACCCTCCAGTAACCCGGCTGCGAGTTGCGCCGCATCACCTGTCATGTCCAGAACAACAGGAGCCTGGAATGGATTATGGGGGAACGTCCCGGCCCAGTCGGCCATGCTGCCGGGCGCCACTGCCAATCCGAAGCGCGCCCTGCCGAGGCCATGTTTACCACTCAACAACCGCCAGCGATAATCGGTTAGTTGTTTTGACAAATCGATCAACCTGAGCACATCGGCGGTATCGATCGAATGATCCGCAGACACGGTTTCAATTTCATCGGCCAGCGTTTTCAGATCAACCTGCGGCGTGACAATACGCGACAGGGTCCGGGTGACCGTATCCAGATCCTCGACCGGCAGAACACCCGCAAGCGTCTCTTTAACAAGTGCAGTCATTTCCTCGCTGGTCTCTTCCAGTTCCCGGGCAAAGCGCTGCACCGCCGGTTGCTGCTGATACTCGGTTAGAGCCAGGGCCAGCCGGATGGCCAATTTCTCGCCGGAGCCGGCCTCTGCACGGTCACCGCCCGCCACGGCAAACTGGCAGTAGCGTGATAACAGGGCTGCCGCCAGCAGACCAATCTCGGGATCTGCGCTGATGCTCTCGATGGTCTCGCCTGATGAATCCGGCGTCCGGGTCCACGTTTTCCAGAGATTGCGTGCCTCGTCCAACCGTTCCGCATCCTGCGCTGCGCCGGCGAGCGCCCCGGGCTCACATGCGCTGAGGCACAGGCCGCAAGCTTTACAGGCGCTCGGATTAATGGCGAGCGACAACAGTTCAGCGCTGTCTTTTTGCTTTGCTTCGGGCGTATGAAAGAAGGGTTGCGTGACCGCCACCGGCAGCGAACCGAGTTCAGTGATAATCGCTTTGAGCCCCTCATCAATTGCCTGCTTGCGGTCCTCCGACAACGTCATCTTCTCACCGAGCCACGCGAAAGCCTCCTCGAGCATCTCGCCCGCCGTCGACGGCGGGGCTTCCGCTCCCTTGTTCTGGCTGATCACCCGGGCAGCAAGCTGTGAAGCTACCGGTCGCACCGCTTCTGCACCGGTACAACTGATGCCCGCGTCTAGCAGGGAAGCAGGACTGATTGACACGGCACCGATCGCGCTGTCCGGACATTGAGTCCAGCATTGACCGCAACCGGTACACAGCGCCGGGTCGAAAACCGGCAGCATGTTTCGCGACCGGCTCGTATCACCGAAGGTAGAACTCAAAGGCGGCATGGTTCCGGTGGCCAGGTACGGATCCGGGGTCAACGACTCCATTTCACCGTCACGATGCAGGACGCCGACCTGATCCCAGAAACGGGGCAGACTGGCGTAATGATCGTCTGTCTGCGCCAGCTGCTGTACGGCGGCCGGAGCTTCAACGTCCCGAAGCGCAGAGTCTGCTGATCCAGCCGTCACCAGATTTGCGCAGTCGATATGACGTACCTGTTCAAAGCCCGCTTGAAATGCTTCCATCAGCGTGCCGCGCTGCTGCGGGGAAAGATCATTCAGCGCCTTATGCCGTGCCGAAAAGATTCTGCGCACCTTGTGGTCGAGCAAGTCCGCCGCGACCAGTGAAGCAAATATGCTGCCCAGCACATGCTCCTCGGCGAGATCGGTTTCACCGGATTGCTGTGCGTTCGGTTTCGGCGTTGTACAAAAAACCTGCAGGTTGCGTTCCTTGATCGCCGTTTGCACTTCCGGTGCCAGGCGCTGCCACAACTCCTGCGTGGACAAGTCGCTGCGGATAAGCAGCACGCCGCCATCACGCAAGCCTGCCACCGGCTTCATTGTTGCGGGCAGAGGCATCTGCGGGGTGTTGGCTACGGCAAGATCGACGACCACTTCATCACCGGGATCCTGCAATTCCTGTCCGGCGTGGGTCAGACGATCAATACAACAGGTTGCCCAGGTTTCCCGGGGCACTGCGGGCCGACTTCTGATCCGGCCTCCTTCGAGTTCAATCAGCAGGGCAGCGGTCGCCCCGAGAAGATCGTCTCCGCCCTGACCATTGACCCGGTGTATTGCTACCGTCCGCGCTGTTTCCGGTCGTAAGTCAGGCGCATCGCCTAATCCCCGGACTCCCGTCGCAGCGGCATCCGGATACGCGCGTCGCAGCGTATCCAGCAGGACTTCACGTTTGGGATGCGCGCCCGGCGCGTTTTCAAACTCGATACCGAGAAACAGCGTCCGGCTCCCCCTTGTTTCCAGCCCGGTACACAGTGAGACGAGATCCGCACCGCGCAGCGGCAGACCGCCAATACCGTAACTGACCGAATAACACTGCGGTTGTTCACCGGCATGATCGAGGCTGGCGCGAACCTCTCTTAACAGGGGCGCGTCAACGGATAAAGGTGCGGTCAACCGTTCCAGAACGACAACAGCTTTTTTCCCCTGCAAACAACGCGCAATCTCTGCACCCGGAAACGGCCTCAGGCTATGTACGCCCAATACGCCAACACGGCTTTTGTGTGTCCCGCGCATATGATCGGCCACGGCTCGGGCAGTTTCGATGGCAGCGCCCTGTAGCAGCAGGACGATATCGGCATCGTCCAGTTTATGTTGAGACACCGGGCCGTAGTGGCGACCGGTTCGCTGGGCAAACTGTGCAAATGATTCAGCCAGGGACTCTTCCAGGTGCTCGTCGAAATACAGCCGTTTCGCCATGGCGCCCAGGGCAAAACTCTCCGTTCCGAACGAAGCGCCGTTCACTACCGGTTGATCCAGGTCGTGCCAGCGAGGCACACGGCGACGAGTCTCACCGAACAACAGCTTCTGCGCTGCCGTCGGTACTGCAATCTCTTCGTCAGGTGAGCCGACGAAGCCGCGCACCTGTGCGGGCGAGAGCAGACGAACGTCCTGTACGGCGAGCGCCGTCTGTTCCCCGTCCATGACCACCAGGCCCGGAACCAGCGCCTGTTCAGCCGCGCGCCGGGCAATGTAAGTAAAGTCGACCGCTTCTTGTACATTGGCAGCAAAGAGCTGGAAGAAACCGGAATCCGCACTCAGGTGAAACGCTTCGTGACCACTGCCCACTGCATTCCCATGGGCAGCCAGTGCGCGATTACTGAGATGCATAACCAGTGGTGCGTGCTTTCCTGCGGCCGAGATCAGCAAATCCTGTGCCGCGGCTATATCGGGTCCCGAAAGAAAAGCCGTCGCCCGGCGGCCGGCAAGGGCCAGGCCGGTTGCTGCTGCAACAATACCTCGCGGACCCTCGGCACTCTGTGCAGAAAGCACCCCACCGTAGAGATTAGTTTCACCCTGTTCCAGTGCCGACAACCAGTTTGCATCGGCGTCACCGGCCGGAAAGGATCCGCCCAAAACGGCATGCTGTGAAATACCAGCTTCCGCCAGCGCAACAGCATTATTGCCGTCGAGTGCGGCGTCCAGGCCTTCTTCCGCCAGATCCGACCCCGGCGGGGCGCCGAACACTCTTCGATACAAACGTATGGCTGTGTTGGTAAGGCTTGGCACTATGTCTTACCGCGGTCAGGAACATTTTCCTGATCCTGAAACTGCTCGTTTTCCAACCATATGATTGAGTTGGTTGGGCAACGAAAAATGGCCTCCGGTGCTGCCGGTCCGCCCGCCGAGTAATCAATGACCGGCAAGCCGTTCTCCATGTGAATCAGGCCGGGAGCGGCATCCGCCACGCACTTTTCACACGCGTCACATGCCGTCGCACACAAGCGGGTGGCGACTTCCCCGGACAAGGGAATATTGCACTGCACGTAAAGTTTCTGACTAAGCGGACGCAACTCGAAGAGATCCTTGGGGCATGCGGCCACACAATCGGGGCATGCCATGCACTTCTCCGTATCTACTTGCGGCAATCCGTTGTCATTCATGTGAATGGCGTCAAAGGTGCAGGCAACTTCACAGTCGGCAAGGCCAAGACAGCCCCAGGCACAGCCCTTGCCGCCACCGGAGACCACGGCAGCGGCACGACAACTGTCAAATCCCTGGTATTCAGCGATCTGCTGGGCCTGCCTGCCACCACCACCGCAACGCAGTCGCGCAACCAGCTTTTCCTGCTCACCCGCATCAACCTGCAAGTACTCGGCAATCAACTCGACGTCATCGGCACTGGCAACCGTACAACTGCTTACATCGACGCTGCCGGCAACCAGCTTTTCAGCAAATGGCAGGCAGCCGGGTTCACCGCAGGCACCACAATTATTGCCGGGAAGCATGTCGTTCGTGCCCTCGATTCTCGGATCCTCTTCCACTTTCAGGAATCGCTGGGAAACTGCCAGGATGGCACCGAAAAACAAACCAAGACCGACCATGATCGCTGGTGCTACGAGAACGCTATCCATCAGTTAAACGGTGCCGCGCGCGCAATTAACTCATCCAGGCCCGGCTCATCTGGATTCAGTGGATTTCCGGGATGGATACATTCCGCCGGGCAAATCTCTGCCGCCTGCACCATCTCGGCGAAGGTTCCGGCTTTCGGGTCCGTAATGATCGCCTGTTTATCGTCGTTGTACACAAACACCAGTTTGTTAATCGCCATGCAATCATCGCAGGTCGTGCATAGCATGGTGTCGATCCATGGGTCGTCAAAACTGACCTCTTCCTCTTCCTCGGCAACGGGAGCCTCTGCTTCGGGTTCTGCCGCATCGGTCTCGGCCTCGACAACTGGTTCTGTGCCTGCGGGCGCAGCGGATGCCGGCATACTCGCAGCCGATCCTCCTCCCTGCAGCAGGCTGGCAAGATCACCGCCCATCAAGACATCGACGAGCTGCCCCATGGCATCGCTCGCGGTTTCGGAACGGACAGTCTCCAGTTCTTCGTTATGCTCTTCCTGCAACTGCTGTCGCTGAGCGGCATCCGCGAGTTGTTCTTCTTCGCGTGCCTTCTCGACCGCAAGTTCGATATAGCGGTTTTGAATCCCGGCGAGTTCCTGCAGCGTCCGCCAATAGTTCAGCCGATCCCGGCAGGCCAGCATTAAAATGCGCGATACAACTAACCTGTGCAGCGTGCCCTCCGCATCGACGGCCCAGACGATCGGAACGCACCGATCGATGCTGTCAGCGGGAAGATTCAGATAGTGTTCGACCGATACCAGGTCTTCAGAATGACACCCGTCAGGCACCATACGGAAATATTCGTGCAGCTCCGGTATTAACAATGAATAGTCGGCAAAGGTAAATGCGAGATCCATTTCCGCGACTTCGCCCTCGGTATTTCTATAGCTGAAGGTTTCTGTCGGCCAGTCAGATTCCGGCTGGGGGTTGCCGGTAAAACTCACGCGATCCGCGGCATGATCGCCGGCTTCAGGGTTAACCACGATAAATGGATGGGCGCGGCTTTCCAACGCGGCACTGGCTACAACCCAGGCATCCAGTAATGGTGATTTTGTCTGCACCCGGGCTCCATTGTCGATCAGGTGCAAGCCCGCACGGGAGCAGTCCAGGGCTGTCAGGAATCCCGACAACAAATCCTCATAATGAGCCGCGGAGGTTTGCGCCACGACGGCGTGGCGGTGACCTATGCCGAAATAGCCCAGCTCGAAGCGAAAAGAATCGAACGGACGTTCACCGGGTAAGGCGCCGGGGTTGTCGTGCGCGCTGACCCAGGCAAGAACATCGACCGGTTGGCGTGAAGCCAGCAGGCGGGAGAATGAGACCAAACCCTCCCCCGCGATATGATCCGCTGACGTCAATGCCACGACCCTGGTCACCAGGCCCATTTCCGCTGCAGAAAATGCCTGCCAATTGAAACCGGCAAACCAGGAATCGTGCACTGCCGGATCGTAGACCCCGGCCACTTCCAATTCTGCGATACGGATGGCTGCAAATACCTGCGCAAAGCGCGCTGCTTCATGCTCAAAAATCTCAGTGGCTCTACGACAAGGTTCGGAACTACTGATTACTTCGAGTAACGGCGATTGGGCAAACTGAGAGTCTTCCAGTTCGCCAATGAACCGAACCAGGACAGGTTCATCCTGGTATTCCTGCAAAACTTTCAGCGCATTTTCAATTCTCTGCTGACGCTCTGCGGGCATGGCAACCGATCCGCGACTGCGTTGTTCAAGCATTCCCGACAAGGCCGTCGGATCGATAAATGCAGATCCGGATCCAGCCCTGTTTTGTGCCGCATCAGATTTGTCGGATGAAACAGCCTTGCTGCGTTCGATGTCCAGGAGTTCTTTCAGGCCCCGCGTCTGCCGATCAATATTCTCTCTGAATTCCTGGCGTTTCCGGTGGCATCGATGATGAATGGCATGAACCATCAACTGGATCGCCACGCTGGGCCCATATCCCAGGAATTGCCCATCCGTTGCTGACGCTTCCTGTAATTTTTCAAGATCTGCCTGCAAATGGTCACGATTTGATTCGTCGAGACCCAGGTGATCCTGCAAAGCTTCTGCTGCCTGGCAAACGAGGGTCGTAGCATCGACGGGCGCGCCGTCACCAATTTCTTCGCGCAGGTAACACTCTATCCAGGACAGATTATCCTTGAGGATTCGGGCCGACCCCTCTCCGGGAGCAACCGCTTCCACCGAGTCGCGCAGATAATCGCTCAGGGGTTGAGCAAGCTGCTGCTCGACCGTACCTTGCGGCGCATACAGGTAAAGCGGGTATTGATACCGCAGCGTCGAAATATCCCGATACGGGTCGAGGAGTGCCGGCAGCAACCCCCCGGTAACCGGCAGCGTTTGTTCTGCCGCGCGCGGTTCATCGAGATGGAATCGACGCAGCGTCGCAATGACTTCCTCTGCATCATCGTCAGCATCCGCAGTAGTCGACAAGCCGGGCAGATTTTCAGCATCGCCGGCATACTGCTTCAGAGCAGTTTCCTGGGTCTCGGCAACCTCCTCTTCAGGAGGAGGTTGCTCTCCGCTATCCTGCCCGTCAGGCTGGCCGGGCTCATCAACGTAATCAGTCTTACTATCTTCTAACGATTCCACGAATTTGCAGACCTAAATTGCAAAATGGTCAAGCGCCGTATTCAGGCCTGCCATTTTTTCTTCAACACTCATACCGAGGCCAACAGCGGAAAGCTCATCGTATCGCACCGCATCCGGATTGTGATAAAGCAGTCCCATCGGAAGCAGGGATGCATCCTCTGCAAGCATCCTTGCTTCATGAATATTAGAAGGATCATGTTCCTGCGTATTCTGGAACATGCGCTTGACCGCATCGTCCACCTGTATGCCATTCTCATGAGTCAATAACAGGAGTCGGGACGGATCATCCTGAATGCTCTTGCTGAACTCTTCGCTGTACACCGGACACCGCTGGATGATGCGTACGAAGCTGGTTCCCTTGTGATCGTGGGCTGCTTTAATAACCGCGTTCATCAATGGAACGTTCCAGTCCACGATCTGGGCGACGAAGGAAATATTGTTAACCCCCAGCGTCACGGTCAGCGGATTGAGCGGCGGCAACTGAACGCCATCGGGATGCGTGTTAGTCAAAAACTCCAACGGGGTTGTCGGTGAAGTCTGCTTTTTCGTCAAACCATAGATACCGTTATCAAAAACCAGCACCGTCATATCCATGTTGTAACGCAAAGCGTGAATCCAGTGGCATCCGCCGATGGAAAAACAATCCCCGTCACCGGTGGCTACCCAGATATCCAGATCCGGCCGCCTGGACTTAACACCGCAGGCTATCGGTAGCGCACGCCCGTGCAACCCATGGAAACCATAAGTTTTCATGTAATGCGGCAATCGACTGGAACAACCGATACCAGATACTGCAACCGTTTTCTCGGGCAGCACCTGGGCATCGCGGCACGTCCGGTGGATCGCAGTCAGAATACCGAGGTCACCACAGCCGGTACACCAACGCGGCTGGGCACCACAATAATTGTCGATCGTGAAGTAACGTTCCTTGACGTCGAGAGACCAATCTCCTTTTAGGCCGAACATGAGGCTTCCTCCTTGAGTTCTTCCAGACGAGCAATGATGACCTTCTCGATAGGGCCGGGCTGCAATGGATGCCCCGGCACGGCCGACCAGCAATCTATGTCCATCAATGTATGACCGCGCAATAACTGTGCAAGCTGAGCGCGACGCCGGTTCTCATCGGTAACCAGCGGCGCATCGGGGTCATCGCTGTAATTGATCTCCACCGTCATAACACGCTTGAAAGCGGAGAAGATCTTTTTGAGTCCAGGTTCCAGTGGTGACAAAAACCGCAGGTGCACGGAGGAAACCTCGTGACCCTTGGCTATGGCCTGGTCGACCGCTTCCTGGATGGCGCCCATCGTCGATCCCCAGCTGACGATCAGCAGATCACCCTCTGCAGCGCCATGAATCTCCGGCGGCTTCAGGCTGGCGGCCACCACAGCTAGTTTGCGACTGCGCATATCGGCGCCTTCCTGGTTGGTGGCCGAATCGTAAGCGATCTTGGCGTGGCGATTATGCGCCAGACCGGTCAGCACATATTCACCGCCGCGCATGCCCGGAATGGGACGTTCTGACAATCCGGTTTTTTCATCCCAGTCATATGGCGGTATATTTTTATCCCATACCGACTGGTCCGGTGGGGCGGAAAACCAATCCTCATTCACTTCCGGTCGATCAATGGGCTGCACGCCCGTGGCCAGGTTGGCGTCGGTCAGCAGCAGAACCACGGTACGAAAGTCTTCTGCCAGTTTGCGGGCCATGATCACGAAATCAAAACACTCGGTGATCGTGGCCGCTGCGATGACAATTTTTGGTGAATCACCCGGTGCGCCAAATACACTTGAAAGCAGGTCACCCTGCTCGACTTTGGTGGGCAAACCGGTCGATGGGGAGCCACGCTGTACATCCACAATGACAAGGGGTAATTCGGCCATGATCGCCAGGCCGATCATTTCAGTTTTCAGCGCCACCCCGGGGCCGGAGGTGATCGTACAGGCTGTCTTACCCGCATAGGATGCGCCGATGGCAAAACCGATCGCGGCTATTTCATCCTCGGCCTGGTGTACAAATCCACCCGTCAGGTGATAGTCACTTGCCAGGTAGTGAGAGGCGGAAGTGGCCGGGGTAATCGGGTACATGGCCACCATTTCCATGCCCGAAGCCATAACCCCCAGGCCGACAGCGGTGTTGCCATTGACCACCACCGTTGGTTTGTCGCCTGCCCCTTCATAAGGCGGAACCTCGAACCGGTATTCCACGTTCTCCCGGGCAAAATCATAACCGGCATTAAACAGATCGTGATTGGGTTTAATAACCGCCTCACCTTTCTTGGCAAAAATCCTGCTGATTTCATCCAGTGCTTTTTCTGTATCACGACTGTAGATGTGACAGAGTATGCCCAGGACGAACATGTTTTTGCCTTTGCGGGGGTCGGCTACCAGCTTGAGGCATTCCTGCTGCATCGGCAGCTCGTGTACGATCAGCCCCATCTCACGAAACTGTTCAACCGCCACCCTATACTGTTCGCGAATCGCCTCGAACGGATCATCAGCCCACATATTTTCCAGCAGCACGATGGTGCCCGGCTTGTATGCACTGTTGGCTATACGGGAGTAGAGCACCTGCTCGTTAAAAGCGACTACCAGGTCTGCCTCGTTGCCCATATTGGTCATATATTTTGAGCCGAACCGAATACGGTTACCGCTGGCACCATCGGGTTGGCGCGGCGGTGGCTGAATCTCGGCCGGTATGATCTCAACCGTCCAGACACCATTACCCATCTTTCCGCTGATCGCTCCAAAGGACTGTCCACACTTCTGTGCGCCCTCTCCGGAATCGCTCACTATCTCTACGATGTGCTCATCAATTCGCTGAAGGCCTTTCTTTGTTTCAGGGGGTGCAGCCTTGATATCGACTACTTTTGATTCCTTATCTGCCGACACTTCACTCTCCTCTTGGCGAGCTTTTTCGATTTCTGCGCGGAGCTCTTCTACGACAGCCCACCGCGCCTCCCGGGCCTGTTCCAGATCATGCGTGTGCAACGATCGTCGCAGGTCATAGCCCAGCTCCTCACGGAGGGTTCGCGGCACCGCGACCTTGACCCACCAGGTTTCATCCCTTTTGAACAAGTATTTGGTATCACTTACGTTTTCAGCTTGTGTCATCGATATTCCTATGTCGTACAGACGTATCTGACCGTAAAAAAATGTACCTGAGCTCCGGACCCGCTCATGGTTTACACGCCTGCGGCCATATGCCGGCATCCCGCCGGCAATAATACAGGGGTGTACCTTTGAAATTAATTACTTGAAATTCAGTAGCTTCCTTGTTCCTGACTGCTTACCGTAGTCCTGACCAGTTAATGCCAATCCGTACCTTACGTTGGTCAGTCAGCCTGTACCTTAGGGTGTACCTGCTTTGCAATACTGAACCTGTTCAGGACTGTACCTGCATACCATGACATGTATATAGGTAGATACCGAATGCTGCTTGCCGGCTATTTGGTTCTATCCGACTGGCGGTTGGCGTACCCGCACACGGAATATCGAGCGGCCGTTACGCTGTCCAGTGAGAGATGACACCATCAGGTCTCCGTTCCATGCTGGAAAGGCATCGCCCCGCACCTTGACCAGATTAGAGATCCCTATCGAGGGGATCCACGCATAGACGGGTCGTTGCGATTGGGAATGATCTCCGATCAAAGGATTGTTTTTGAACGTCTTCTTTCCGTAATTCGTTCCGTAAGTTTCCCGGGGCCAGCCGTAGTCCAGGCCCTCGATCAGGAGATTCAGCTCATCACCTCCATGGGGGCCATGCTCGGTGGCCCATATCTCCCCGCCATCAACGAGCAGTCCCTGGGGATTTCGGTTCCCCCTTGTGAATACCTTGTGCGTCCATCGTGCCCGGTCCAATTCCAAGACTTTACCGTAGGGAAAATCCGGATCGTTCTCCAGAACGCTATCTCTTATCCCAAAATCGCCGACTGTGAGCAAGATAGAAGAATTTCCGCGCAAAGCCAGTCGCCCCCCGGTCGAGTTACTCAGCCGTTCCAACTTGAGACAGGGCTTGGTTTCGTAACGAGTTTTCCATTCACTCGCAGCGGAATAGGAAGGATCGATGCTGGCTTCAAGCAAACGAAGAGAAAAACAGTCGCTCACGCGGTTCCAGTGAATAACAGCGGCATAAAGAAGTAAATCCCCAGATTCATGGCTGTTGCATGTCGGCCGCGCCCGTTATTGCCTGATCTCGGTCAGACTGCTTTTGATCACATACTTTATCGGGGGGAAGTTGTTGGCGATTCGCAGCACGATACTCCTGACGGCTTTTGCCGGCGGTTTGTCATTCGTAAACAGTCCGACGAGTCCGTTCGTGCCCCAGTACATCGGCCTGGTGAAAAGCATGTGTTTCCTTTCGTAACGTTCCAGCACCTCCCTGGAGCCGATATCTTTGCCAAGTGCCAGCGCTTTTTTAATCTGGGCGGCGAGCGTGGCCTGCCCGCGTAACCCGAGGTTGAAGCCGTGCGCTGTAACAGGGTGCATGCCGACCGAGGCATCGCCGATAACAGCGAAGCGATTGGCGATGAACCGGTCGGCATGCATGGCGACCAGCGGATAGGCATAACGTTCCCCGACGAGTTTCATTTCGCCGAGCCGGTTGCCAAAGCGTTGTTCGATATCCCGGTTAAAAAGCGCCTCGTCCATGTTGACGATTTCGTCGGCGATATCGTTATCAGCCGTAATAACAATTGATGACAGGTTTCCCGGCATTGGCAATACGGCCAGGGTTCGACCGTAATGAAAACATTCGAATGCGATTTGTTCGTGGGGGTGTTGATGCTCCATGCGGCACACAATTGCCGTCTTGCCGAAATCCTTCATGCTGGCCCCGATCCCCATATCGCGCCGGGTTGCGGAGAAGCGGCTGTCGGCTGCTACTATCAACGTGGCTTCAAGGCTGTCTCCGTTCGATAAATGCACGACCCCGCTGTGCTGATCAGTGCCCAGGCCGTCAACCGAGACTTCGGTCAGGAATTCGGCGTTGTCCTGCATCTCGACTGCCTCGTAAAGCGCCCGGCGAATCAGGTAATTCGGCACCAGGTAACCGAGGGCTGCGCCCGCTACGCTGTCGCTGTCAAAACCCAGGGAGTAGGGCGAATTGCCATCGAGGACTTTCGCGGCCTTGATTGGCGAGATTGATTCCGGCGCGATACGTTCCCAGGCGTCCAGTTTTCTCAGCAGTTTCTCGGACAGATGTGTCAGTGCAATCTCACGCCCGTCAGGAGCCGGGTCACGAATTGCCCGCGCCGTCGATTTTTCAATGATCAGCAACTTCAGCTTGCTGTCTTTAAGTGAGCGGGCGAAGCTGAGTCCGCTCGGCCCGGCGCCTACGATGATGATGTCGTATTGCATTGTTATTCTCAGGCCCGGCTGTCCGTGTGCAGATATCTTACGCGCATTATTGCTGTTGTGGATACTACACATGACTACCAATAACATCACCCGTTACAATATGTTGCAGACCGCCTGCAGCAAAACAAGTAGGCTCAGGCCGGCAGCAGTGGGGGAAGATCAAAGTGCGATTACTGGAACCTGGCCGCATCGGTGCCATGGAGTTGAAAAACCGCGTCATCATGCCGGCGATGGGCATACGCGGTACGGTCGAAAAGGATGGCGACTGGGGCGACAGGGCCATCGCCTACTACACGGCCCGGGCAGCGGGCGGTACCGGCCTGATTATGCCGGAGATGGTGTTTACCTCCCGGGCCCTGGAATTAGCGGCGAGCCAATGTATCGATCTCGCATCGGACGTGCATCTGAAGTCTGTTCGCCGGCTGGCGAATTCACTGGGTCAATACGGCTGTAAGCTCGGCATACAACTCACCGCCGGTTTCGGCCGGGTTGTCCCACCGTATATTTTGCCGGAATGGTGGACCGAGGATCCGCTGCCTGAAGATTTACGCCCGGTGTCTGCATCGGTTAACGAGAACCACTACCTTCCGGATAAACGTAAATTCGACAGCCGGGCAATAACTACCGAAGAAGCGGCAGCGCACGCTGAAAGTTTTGGCCCTGCTGCCAGGCGCGCCCGCGAGGGCGGTGCGGCATGTGTCGAGCTGCACGGCCACGAAGGTTATTTCCTGGATCAGTTTATGACGGGGCTGTGGAACCGTCGCGATGACCACTACGGCGGCTCCTTCGATAAGTGCCTGAACTTTGCCCGCGAAGCGATTGCCGCTATCAAGCGCGAAGCGGGTGAGGACTTCCCGGTTATTTATCGCTTTGGCTTAACCCATTACCTGCCCGGTGGCCGTGAGCCGGAAGAGGGGCTCCGGATTGCGCGTGAACTGGAGCAGATGGGTGTCGATGCCCTGCATGTCGATGCCGGTTGTTATGAAACGCATTGGTGGCCACATCCGCCCCAATACCAGGAACCCGGTTGCATGGTGTCGCTCGCGGAGCAGGCAAAAGCGCAGGTGGCAATACCTGTAATTGCCGTTGGCCGTCTCCAGTACCCGGACGTTGCGGAAAGCGTGCTTACCGAAAACAAGGCCGACTTCATTGCCATGGGCCGTGGTCTGCTCGCGGACCCCGACCTGGTTAACAAGGTCGCGGCGGGCAAGCAAGCGGACATCATCCCCTGTATTGGTTGTCACGAAGGCTGCCTCTGGCAAATGGCGCAAGGCAAACCCACCAGTTGCGCAGTACGCCCCACGACCGGTCATGAAGTTGAGTGGCCCTTGTTGCCGGTAAAACAAAAAGCGTCGTTGCTGGTTGTTGGCGGGGGTCCCGCCGGCATAGAGGCAGCACGCGCCGGTGTGGAGCGTGGCTTCGACGTCACACTCTGGGAGGCCAGCGACCAGGTTGGCGGCAACCTGTGGCCGGCCGCCAAACCCGACTTCAAACTGGATATCACTCGTTACCTGAACTACCTGCGAAAACTTATGCAGGATCTGCCGATCACTGCCGTGCTAAACAAGCGCGGCATAGCGCAGGATATCGCCGACTTCGGTGCCGACTACGTGGTATTGGCCACGGGTGCCGAAATGGAAGCACTGCCGTTTGAGAGTTCCGCCACCGTTAAAGTTCTGACAGCAATCGATTTGTTAAATGGTAAGGAGACCACCCAGGGCGAGAATATACTGGTTATGGGCGGCGGGCTGGTCGGCTGTGAGACGGCCGTGTACCTGGCTAAGCAGGGCAAGCAGGTCACTCTTAGTACCCGCCGTGGCAAGGAAAAACTGGGTGGCGATATTGTCGATCGTTCTAACCGGGAGATGCTGATCGAGATGGTTAAGGATGCTGGCATCCGGGTGTATGACAATTCGATTCCGCTAAGGCTCGAGGACGGCAGTATCGTGTTACAGACTGGTATTGAAGCCGATGTAGCCGGTTCAGGCGAGTACTCCGAGCGCGATGAAATGGTCGATATGATTAATGAACACTCCAAGGATTCGGCCATGGCAAAAACCGCAGCTGATGCTGTGGCGGGTGAAGCGGTCGTCGCTGCCGACAGCCTCGTGTTTGCCGGCCGCCTGCTGCCGCAGGATGCGTTGGTGAAAGAGCTTGCTGAAATCAACTGCAGTTCACATATCCTGAGTGCCGGCGATTGCGTCAAGGTTGACTCGATTATGAATGCAGTCTGGAGTAGCTTTACAGTAGTTCGGGAAATTGCTGCATAAAGCCAAATGGACATCTGGTAATGAAAATTATCGGTGCAGGTTTCGGTCGCACGGGTACAGTTTCACTACAACAGGCATTCGAACGTCTTGGTTATCCCTGTTATCACATGCAGGAGGTTATGAAAGCCTATGACCGGGGACATGTCGAGCAGTGGACTAAGGTACTGCATGGTGAGGAAATTGACTGGCAGGCATTGTTCTCCGGTTACGAAGCAACGGTGGATTTTCCGGCCTGTGTTTTCTATCGTGAATTGATGGAAGCTTTTCCTGATGCGAAGGTTGTTCTGAGTGTGCGTGATGCGCAGAGCTGGTGGAAGAGTTACTCAAAGTTGATTAGGCTGGTGCTGAGAACCCAGTTTTTTAATTTTGTACCGATGTTTCGAAAATTTGCCGCTATGAATAATCGGTTGATTGACTATGTCTTCGACGGTCAGATGACCGAAGAGGCCTGTATCCGGCGATACAATCAGCATATTGAAGAGGTCAGGGCCACAGTTCCGGAAGATAGGTTATTGGTTTATTCGGTAACTGAGGGATGGGAGCCGTTGTGCCATTTTCTTGGTCATCCTGTCCCGGAAGTGCCTTTCCCTCACGCCAATGCTGGTATTACCGAGCTACGTAAGAAAATTATTGAGCAGTTCTGGCACCAAGGAATTGGTAAGTTATTTTAAAGTTTTGTGCCCGGAGCCGTGCGGGCTTCCGACTATCCGTCATCGCGCGATCCGCTTATTAACCTTTGACGGTGCCTGCCAGCAAAAGATTTAGCGTTTAAATACCGGGTCGACCGTGATATCGAATTCATAGTGCCTGGTGCCGTCGCCCGTGAGTGTAAATGGCTCGCCGCCGGCGCTGCTCCAGCTCATGTCCTTCGGTCCGGGTGGCCCGGGAAACTTGCCTTCATCCATTTTCAGGTAAACGCTCAGGAAATAATCTCCGGTCATGCGTCGATCGCGATAATAAGAGCACCCCGGGATGGTTACCGTTAAAGGTTTGTCCACGTCGATATCCGGGTAACGAATTTCATTTTCATCGATACCTACGTCCGGCGGCCGCATATTGACTTCACCTTCCTGGTATAGAAACGTCGCTAACATATAAGGTTGCTTCGGCAGTTTTTCAGGTACGCTGACGGTAACCGTCAGCGTGTCGCCGCCGGCGCATACATCAACTGGTTCCGGGCTCGGGGTAATGGCGGTGCACTGGCAGGGCAGGAAGCCGTCGCCCCCGGCAGCGCAGACCTGCGCGCCGGCCCTGTCGCCAGCACAGCTGCAACTCCGGCTTTCGCCTGCTGCGCAGGAATTGCCCGCGACATTTAAAGGGATAGGACCATCCCGCACACAGCGTACTTCACCGAAAGAAAGTGCGTGGTTGAAGCCAACCGTTCCCGTGTCGAAGAACACGAACCCGATCCAGTTGTCCGGATCATCTGCAGCGGGCGTTGAACTCCAGTACTCGAGGTAATGGGTTGTGCTGGCGGGGTCCACCGTATTACAGGTTCCGGTGAGTGCTTCATTCCAGCAACAGTTGCCGGCCCCTGCACACTGAAACGGCTTAAGCTGCCCACCGCAGGCCATGATATCCATGACCGATCTGCCAGCGAGTTTGGCACCCCCGGTTACCGCGCAAGCACCGCCGGCCTCGGACTTGGGGGCGCCCCGGATTATCGTGCGCAGCTCGTCAATGCTCGGGAGGCGCCAGTCATCATGGCCCTGGATAACCAGTTCTTCGCAATACCTTATAGCGTCGAATGAATTCACTCCGCTGTTGTCTTCAGTGAAAGCATCTTTTTGCGGATCCTGCCACGAGAGGTTGGTTTCCTCGTCATACCATGAGCCGTACCAGAGGCAACCGGGTGGCTTACCCGCCTCACAGTTGACCTCTGCACCGGCGTTACCACTGAAGGAAAACAGCAACATCAGGGTGAACGACCATGCAACAGGCAATGTAGCGTGTTCGGATTTCATTACAGTCACCCTTGATTTGCTGATTACACAGTTTCCGGGCTAGCCGGGCACCTTTTGCCGGCTAACTGCCGTTACGTAGCGCAGCCTGTGTGTCCAGCGCGCGGGGAAACAACAGTTGGTCTTCTTTATGTATGTGCACGACCGTGTTCTGATCGACGCGGGAAAGGCGCTCGAGCATCTCGCGATAGTCCTCATCGGCCGCCTCGGGCACGGTAAAGTTATCGGTCAGCTCGCGCAGGCTAGCGAGCGCTTGTTTCGCAACGATGTGGTCGTTTTCCATGCATGCAATTGGCCCGCCGACCGCGTCGCCGCAGCGGGTGGGCTTGATCGTGCCGTCATCGGCTTCCATATCCCGGCACATCGGGAACAATGCTTCCTCTTCGTGGAGCATGTGATTTTCGAGTTCATCGGCGAGTTTGGTGAACAGCGCCTGGAGTTCGATCAGCCGATCATCGCCGGCGCCGTACTCTCCGGCGACCCGCTCTACCAGTTCAACGGTCACGGGCAGGATTTCCCGCAGGAATGCGTGGTGTTCGGATTCGATGTGCTCGACAACCTGTACCAGGGTCATACCCTCCAGTTCGCTGATGTCGATGTCCGGCGGCCGCTCGGCCTGCACCCGCGCGAGCATGTTCAGGATTATCATCGGGTTCAGACCGAAGTCCAGGCACAAATTGTCGATCGTCCTGTCGGCGTCATCGCCCTCGCTGTACATGCCGGTCGATTTCAGCACCCGGATCATCGCCGGGTTCTCTGCATCGAGTTCCGCTATCTTGGTTTCAGAGCTTAATTCGAACATCCTGTTTCCCTAATCGCCGACACTGCTGCGGCGCTCCTTATCACTGCGACCCGACATGTTACCTTATGTGATTGATGTTCGAACCGGGTTCAAGAGGAAGAAGATGAGCCGTTCGATAAAACTCAGGGGAAATGCCAGGACTCGAGACCGGCGCATGGACCGGGTTATCGAGTTCGACGAACGCAGTCGGGACTACCCGCTCCGCAGACGTGCCAGGCGACGCTCATACACTTGGCGTTGCGATAAATATCTTAACCAGGGCGAAGAGGGTGCGTGTGTCGGCTTTTCGATCGGCCATGAACTCGCGGCACGCCCCGCGCCCGTAAAGCGTATCGGTCCGATGTTTTGCCGCAAGAAAATTTCCTGGGAGGACCTGGAAGAACTCCTCGATGACGACGGCGAAGCGGTATTTTTCGTTGATCGGACAGCCGCCAGGTGACGGCACAGGATATCGTTCAGGGGTGGCAAGCGGATGTCTGGCATTCCATGGTCGTAATGGTGTCGCTGCCCTCGATCGGGACACCCGAATAGGTGAAGCCGGTCAAGGTCGCCCCGGTGTCGCCGCACAGGATTCCCGACTCCTCGACCCTGAAGCCGAAGGCCACATCGCTGTCGCCATCGCTGTCGAAATCGCCTGGTCCCGGTATCGCCACGTTGGGCGCGCCCGACGGGCCAAGGCGCAGCCAGTCCGGGTCGGCCTGCAGGGCATCGAAATCGGCGGCATCGCCGTCCGCGGTGCTGGTCGTCATGATCGCCACCGGCAACCCGTAGTTTTCGTTGGGCTTCACTTCGTTGGCCGCATCCCACGGGTCGACATCGATCTCTACCTGCGTGACCGGCGGGTCGGTAAAGGTCAGCGTGTACACGAGCTCGACGTCAGCGGACTGGTCGATGCCCCAGCTGCCGCTGAAATTGTCAGACCAGCTGATCGTGCTGCCGGCCGGCCTTAGTGCCTGTCGATAAAGATCGACCCTGCCTGGTGCCGGTGCCGAGCTGCTGTAATTCTTATAGTAATTAAAATCAATCCCGTAGGCGTTTACACCGGCGCGCCAGTTGGCGCTGGTCCAGTTGCCCTGGAAATATCCGGTCAGTGTCACGACCTGTGCTTTATCCAGTTTGACCGAGTACCCCCGCATATCCATCCGCGTGTCGTTGTACGTGGGCCCACTGCCGTAGGTTTTGTGGCTTACCGTCACCGAGTTCTCGCCCAGCGTTACGTCGACGTCGCTGTACATCGCGCTGGGCCCTGTGATCTCATCGCCCGGCCAGATGAACAGCGCTACTTCGTGTTCGGGGTCGAGCACCCGGGGCGGCACGTTGAAATAGCTGAAGAGGTTGCCACCGCCACCGGGCCGATCCATGCCCACGTCGATGTAATACTGCCAGCCGCTATCGGGCGCGAACGGCACGTACGGCAAATGGTCGTAGGGATTAAAACTTACACGCAGGTCATCCACCGTCACGATGCCGTCCACGTAGTCCGCCCACAGCAGCACCTCTTCCAGGTCACGCCACTCGGCGTCGAAGAAAAAGCCCTTGTCAGCGGTTTTTGTCAGCACAGTGCCATCTGCTTTGAAGCCCACCACGTACGACGCACTGGATTCCAGTTTCAGCAAACGGAACAGTGAATCGTCCGCCGCATGAATCCGCATCGCGTATTCGCCGAACATCGGACTGTTCGCTGATGCTTCCGCATACTTGTCATCTGTGCCGTGGATGTTGTATACCTGTTAATACCTTTGCAGGCTTAGCGTGCATCTGCAGCAGGATAAGGTCTGAAGCCTATTATTTTAGGTACTTCTACCGATTGCCTGGATTACGCATGCCTATATTCTGTTCCGCCTGTGCATGATGTCCGGAGACTGATGAATGAGCGATAACACCCCTTATATAATCATAGGTAAAGAAGAGGGCGTAAGGGCTCTTGCCAGTGCATTTTATGATGCGATGGACGAACTCGAAGAAGCCGAGAGCGTCCGCGAGATGCATAAAGAGAACCTCGATCTGATTAAACAAAAGCTGTTCGAATACCTGAATGGCTGGCTTGGCGGTCCGCACTTATACAAGGACAAGTATGGTTCCATCTGTCTTACCGACCCACACCAGCCGTATCCCATCGGCGAAGAGCAGCGCGATCAGTGGATCACATGCTGGGACCGGGCGCTCGAAATAGTCGACGCGCCCGATGAATTTCGCGAGATGACCAGGGAGCCCATACAGCGGATGGCCAGCCTCATGGTGAATACTTAGAAAGAAACGGCGCTTACCGTATTCCCGACGACACCCAGGGATATAGTTGCTGGCCAGGTTTCTTAGAGTTTAAGAATCTCCTGCGAGTACAGTTGATCCAGGCAGTAAAATGCGACTCGGGCAGCAGCAGCAGCCGGCGCACCGCCCATAACAATCCCGACTTCGATGGCTTCTACAGCTTCTCTGAAGCCCGCACCGTTATCTGCCGCGCGTTTAGCGTGTTGCTGAATCATGGCTTCACTGCCGGCCTGTACGGCAATACCGAGCGCCAGCAGCTCTTTGGTCTTCAGCGATAACTCGCCCTCTGTGAATGCCGTCTTTTCGCATGCCTGTTGCGCGTCGTAGGTGTCCGAGCGAAAGCGCATCAGGTTCCAGTGGCCGGTACTTTGTTCCTGCCTGAGTTCGTTGATTCGTTCCATTTTTAGTCTCCTGATTTCGTGCGTTACGCGACGTCGCGCTGGGATTTTCCGGTGCTCGCGATGCGTGGGATTTCATCGAACACCCATTTTCCACTGTCTTCTGCGCGCCGCGCAGGTGAGGGTATTACGCGGTAATCGCCGCCCTTGTCCAGCGCATCGAGTTGTACCCGGTCGATCTGCCAGCCATTTTTGCGCAGCCGTTGCAGTACCTCCCAGTAGGCCCCCATGAGCTTGTCCTCAAGCTCGGCCGTAATCTGCGGGTACACCGGCACATCGGGCGCACGTTTGGGAAGCATCTTTTCAGCCAGTGATTTGTCCTGGTAAACGTTACGGCAATTGCGCCGCAGGTGTTCGATGTCATCCTCCGGTTCCATCATGAAGTTGCGGAAAAAGGTATAGAACATCCGCGTATTTTCTTCATCAATGGGTGTGGTGAACTGGTAGAAGACGTTGTAGACGCCGGCGTCGGCACCACCTACAGCTACTTTGCCCCGCGACGTGAAACCGGCTACGAAGAATTTAAATTTTGACGTAACGGTACTGCGGGTGTCACGTAACTCGCGCCACTTGCCACTCGTTATATCAGTCTTGCCGACTATCAGAGTTTCGAAGCCGCCGTCGGGGCGACGGTCTACAGTGTGGTCCGGCGGTCGCACCGGATTGTCACCGCCGAAACCAATGCCGTGCACGATAGGCAAATGCACGTGATCCAGGTCGATCTGCTTTGCCCAGTGCTGATTACAGTTCCAGGTTGAGACATGGGTAACGTGGCGCCATTCCGAATCGGTATATTCCGGCATGTCGAGTATGGGTGCCGCGTTTTCGAGATCATCGCCGAGAAATACCCAGATGTAACCGTATTTTTCTTCGGTCGGATACGAATCGACGCGTGCGGCCTCCGGAATTTCACCCACCGGATCTTTGTTGGAGGGGATTTTCGTGCACTTGCCGGTTTGGTCAAAACGCCAGGCATGAAAGGGGCAGCCAATCGTTCCGTCCGGTTCGCATTTACCCTGTGATAGATCGGCGCTACGGTGCGGGCAGACCCCGCTCAGACAAACCGCCTTGCCGTGCTGATCGCGGAATAACACAAAATCCCGGCCAAGCATTTTCACTTTGACGGGCTTGTCTTTAATAGTGTCGCTCGCCTCGGCGACGTACCAGATGTTCGTGAACAGCATGATCCAGTCCTCCTGCGTGATCCGCGGCCGGGTTGGCCCACGGTATCGTCCATAATCACTATTTTGCATACTACAAAATAAAATAGGATAAGGGAATACCGAAATAACTGCTTGCTGGATCACAGGCATTGCGCGCGGGGTTCACCTGGGAGCCGGCCTCCCCTGTGCCAGGGCTGTCCGGGCGTTAGCACCCGGGGGGAAGATGCTGCCCCACACTCTGTTCAACCAGCGACCGATTGTTGCACTGGCTGCCGGTCTTTGGCGCCTGGCTCTGCGCAACCTGTTCTCGCTTTCGGCACCACCGAACCGGTCACGGCATCGGGTGATGCTGCGCCCGGTTACAACGAAGGCATTACATTTGCCACACCTCATAAATTTCTTCCCACATTTTATGCCTTCATCCTGATGACAGAGTGCAGGTTTACCAGGTCATGTTTCTGGAGGGCACACCGGGCGGTTAACAGTCGGCGACGTTTCCACTGATTATGGTAAGCATTAAACGGGAGGTATCTTTGACCGACACAACCCGATGCCGGCTGCAGATTGATGCAAACACTTAGCTCGTGGTGGCGCTACGTACATTTCCGTATATTTGCAAGTTTGATGCCCGGCCAGCGTAGTTATAATTGAGTGTATAGTGAGACGCTGGTAAGGCCGACCATGCGCCGGGGAGTCTAAGGAGACATACATGACTGACGCAGAAACTAAGACTGACGCAGAAACTAAGACTGACGCGGAAACTAAGACTGACGCGGAAACTATGACTAACGCGGAAACCTTTAAGAAAAATAACTTTGTCATAGTTCGCAATTTCCTGGATCCCTTTCTCGTCAAGTACCTGGCATCCTATTATCGGGAGGTGCGGGATCATGGCGCGGGTCAGTTCCATACGGATTGGACTTCGCTGAATTGCAATGGTGATCCTGCCGCAGACGCCGTGCTGTATTCACTCCGGTCGACCATTGAGGCCGAAATAGGTTTGAAGTTATGGCCGACTTATTCCTTCGTTCGAATCTACAAAAAGGGTGACTCGGTGGGCCGGCACAAGGATAGCCCGGCGAACCAGATTTCTTGCAACATGAATATTGCGCGGGGAGATGTAGATTGGCCGCTGGGCGTTTCCGATGGCGAAACCAACAACTCCGTGATATTTCAACCTGGGGATGCGATGATCTACCGCGGGTTTATGCTTGATCACTGGCGCGAGAAGTTCCAGGGCGATCACCAGGTGCAGTTGATCGTCGGCTTCGTTGTCCAGGATGGCAGATTCGATGGGCTTCGCTTCTACGGCAGGGGCAAACCGATGTACCAGCCCAAAGGCGTAAGGCGTGCAGGTCCGGTGAAACTGACCAAGGCGGTCTTGTGGCGCATCAGAGAGGCTTACCGGAAGAGGGCCGGGACCGAGTAATTGGGCGCAGACCGCGCCGGTATTTAGCCTTAGCTTGTGTAGTCACCGGTTGAACGCGGTATGACCGCGTTTAGCATATGGGCGAATAGCCACGTCGCCAGTTGATTATAATAACCAGTTGCCACCGCAACTGGAGATAACAAAATGGCTAAAGAAAACTCCATGCAGCCTTTCGAGCCAGGGGATATCTTCCTGGGGCTTACCGTGCTTAATAACCCGGATGATGATCATGCCGGTGACGGCCGCATCGTCCAGTACGGTAAGGACATGCAGCAAAAAGGCGAACTCTGGACCGAGGGCGGCGAACATTTCGTCGGCGGACTGGAGTTTGATGGCAATGGGTTGCTATGGGCCTTTAATGACCTCAGTGTGCTGCACGTTGATGCTCAGACCGGACGGCAACGGCCGTTGTCTGACAAGTTCCTGCCACGCGGTTATCGCAGCGCGAGCTTCGATGCCGAAGGCAATGTTTATCTTGGCGAGCATATGAAGGCTGAGAAAAAGCCGGACAATGAAATCGCGAAGCGTACGACGATCAAGTTCCCGGTCATTCCAGGTGACGGCGTGCTCGGCTACGGCTTTATTTACAAGTATGACCCCGACTGGAACCTGGTCAAGGTCTTTGAGACCGAAACAGCGCCGGAAATGACCGGCTTCAAGGGGGTGACCCACTCCAGCCTGCATCCGGGCGAGCAATTCATCACCTACGCGACGGAGACCGGCAAGCGCCTGATGCGTTATGATGTGATCAATGACGAGCAGTTACCGGACCTGGTTACTTATCCCGGCGACAACATTGCGGACAAGGTCTGGGTAATCGCCGTGAAATACATGCCGGATGGGAGGCTGTTGATCACGCGGGGCGATACCCTGGAAGTGCTGGACGAGCAGGGCAACGTGCTCGGGAGCTATCCGCTGGAGACGTATGGCTGGTCGGATATTGAGATTTGCGGCGACGGCGTGCATTGTCTTGTAGCCAATATCTGGGAAGGCACGGTGGCCAAAGTGAATGTTGACAGCGGCGAGATTGTCGATGGGATCGATACTGGTATGAAAGCGCCGAATCGTTGCCTGGCCGGGGTAGCCGAATTTAAGGGCTGACAAAAAAGGAACACAGGGGGCTGAAGTTGTTTAACAAACTCAGGGCATGTGTTCTCCCGATTCTTGGTGGGCTGCTGTTTTTCACGGTCATGATGGGCGTGAGCCTGGGTATCATCGCACTGAACGCATCGGTGACACCCACCGTTCCCTGGTTCCCGGTTGCTGCGATTGGCCTCGTTGTCCTGGGCACCTGGTGGGTCAATCGCCGCTGGCCGGTGCGGCTCGCGCAACCTGTCGGCGGTCGTGCCTATGTTGTCACCCTGCTGCTGACTTATGCCGTGATTTGTCTCGGGGTGCTGGAATCTTGGATCAATAACGTGACCACGCCCGCACCGATGTGGGGGGGCGAATCGGTAAGCACGGGATTCCAGCTTACTTTCCTGCTCGTGCTGCCGTTTATTGCTGCTGTGCTGGCCGAGGTTGGTTTTCGCGGGCTGATGCAGCCCGCGCTGGAAAAAGTCATGCCGCTCTGGCCGATGTTGCTCCTCCTCGCGGTTTTGAATTTCCTGATGCACTCCTACGATCCGGAGCAGGCTGGGCAGTTATTGAGGCTGCTCGGCCTTAATTTCGCCTGGGGCTACATGACCTGGCGCACGCAGTCTTTGCGGCCGGCGCTCGCCGGGCATATTGCCATGAATATTTTTGTACCGCTGTTACAGTACGGGTCCGAGCAGTACGGACCCGGGCCGGTGCCGTTCGGTGATTTTCCGCCGAGTACGCTGGCCATGTCGGGTATAGGTGGCGTGGTTGCCCTAGGGGTAGCGCTGGCCTTAATCAAAGCTTTACCGGGGAGACAATAATGGACGGATATTCACTCTTGCGATTTGCACACGTGCTCTGTGCAATTTACTGGATGGGCGGCAGCCTCGGCGTGGTGATCCTGACGGCGGCCCTGAGAAACCGCAACTACACTGTCGATCAGCGGCACATGATGGTTCGCCTGTCGCTGGATGTCGATATCCCGCCGCGCATCGCCATGGTTGTCATCACGCCTGTTGGTTTACACCTTGCCAGCATGACGGGGTTGCTGGCGATCTCCACACCGGTATTAGTGTTGTCCTGGGTCTGTGTCATCATATGGCTGGGCGGCGAGTACATTACCCACGGCCGCGAGACCGAACCTTTCGCCGTAAAGATTTACATCACCATCGGCGTCATCATGGCCGGAGCCTGTCTGTCACTGCTGGGGCTGGGGATTTACGCACTCATGAACGACTGGCCCTTCAGGCAGGGCTGGCTCGCGATGAAGGCGTTGCTGCTCGGCCTGGTGTTCCTGGTGTCGATCTCGATGTCCTTCTATTATGCGCCGCTGGTAAATGTCATGGAGCGGCTGAAAAATGAAGGCAGCACGGATGAAATCGAAACCGATCTCCGTTTCTACCTGAATCGCGGCATGATGGGTTCGATTTCGCTGATATTCTTGTGGGCGGCGATCATTTACATGGCTGTTAACAAGCCATTCTAGCCATCCTGGAGAATCGCAACTTACAGGCGTTGTTAAGCGGCCTTGCGCTTTTTCTTGCCCTTCTTGGTCGGCGGAAGCAGCGGTACCGAATGCAGTACCCAGCCTTTTGACTTACGCCGGCCCGGGCTCGGGATCGCGAAGGCCCTGTTGTGCCGTTCTTTGCGTATTGTATCCGTGTCGATGTACCAGCCTTTGTCCCGCCATGCTTGCAGGTATTTGCGATAACTCATGACAGCGGCATCGGACGGTACCAGCAGTTCTTCGGCCGTGCTGTTTGGCGTGCCGACCGGATCAAGCTCTTCGAGAATATCGATATCTTCCTGGGCTACGATCAGGTTCGTTTTTACCAGGCGGCCGTCGTTCTCAGGCGCGAGCATGAAGTTGCGCATGTTTACGAAAAATATTCGCGTACGGGTTTTGTCAATCGGTGCCTCGTAGAAATACTGGGTAAAACTACTGTCTTTCGCAAAGCTGATCCACGTAATCATCTGGTTCGGGCCGACAAAACCGGATCCCGCGGTTACCTCGGGAACCGTCAGCGCCTCATCATATATGTCGTCCTCATTGATTCGCTCGTTATCGAAACGCACGAGGAACTCACTCCCCCAGCGGCTGTCCTGCATATCCAGCGGCTTCCGCTTAAACATGTCCTGCATAATCGGTGAGCCCTGCGCCGGGTGCACGAACTCGTTGTGGGACGGGTCCAGGCCGTTTTCGATAGAGCGCTCGTAATACGCGCCGACTTCGAATACCACGACCTTGTCGTTAGCCCGCCAGCCTTTCTTGCCCCACTCATTGACCGGACGGAGTGGCGGCCGTTGCTTCTCGGGCAGGTCGCCGAGGAAAGCGAAAACAATGCCGTATTTTTCCTGGACCGGGTAACTGTCGACTTTGGCGCGGCTGGGTATTTTCTTGACGTCTACCGTCGGAATCTTGTTGCACTTGCCGTCGCCGCCGAACTGCCAGCCGTGGTAAGGGCACACGACGGAGTTTTCCCTGACCCAGCCCTTGCCCAACGCACCGCCCCGGTGGATACAGACGTCACTGAGTACGTGCGCTTTGCCCTTGCTGTCACGGAAGGCAACCAGT
>PVBE012436806.1_pt1 | contig 41626 bp, 60 predicted proteins | sample 1631181 | NCBI WGS metagenome assembly PVBE01 (sample SAMN08397723, study PRJNA350692) | Marine metagenome, whole genome shotgun sequencing project. | isolation source: water | place: Pacific Ocean | collected 2012-04 | reverse complement strand
TTCATCGTACATGCGGCCCATGAAGCGTTTAATAGAAAAAATTGTTTTTTGGGGATTTGTTACTGCCTGGCGTTTGGCAGGTTGTCCAACCAAGCGTTCATCATTTTTTGTAAAGGCAACAACAGATGGTGTCGTTCTACCACCTTCAGGATTGTTGATTACAACTGGTTCACCGCCCTCAAGGACAGCGACACAGGAATTTGTTGTTCCCAAGTCAATTCCGATAATTTTACCTATGTAATTCATTTAACTCCTTAATTTCTTTTTTAAATTGTTCAGGAAATCTATTAATTGTAGTAGATACTATTATACTTGAAAGCATCAATAGAAGCCCTGCAACTAAAAGAGCAACATTGAACATTCCAGAGTGGTTAAATCCAAAAGTTGTAATTAGATATGAAATAGCTAAAGCACTTCCATATAAAAAATGTCTATAAAATATATAATATTTTCCTAGTCTTGCTATCATTAGTTTAACTCCTTGTTTGTTAGATAGTTATCATTTATGGCATCTATAAAATGAGATTTACCATAATATTGTTCCTTACCATAGACCATGCGCTTAGATGAATAAGAAATATGACCTATGTCTTTTGCTCTAGTTAAAGCTACATAAAATAATCTTCTTTCTTCTTCCATTTCTTTTGAAGAATAACTTGGTAATGGAAATAATCCTTCTGCAACTCCAGTTACAAATACTACGGGAAATTCTAATCCTTTGGATGCATGGGCCGTCATTAATGTTACCGAATTTTTATTATCTGGATCATCCGCACACATTAAACCAATAAAATCTAGAAAATCTGTTCTAGTATTTTCTTTCTTTTCTATATAAAATCTTTCAGAGGTAGCAATAAATTCAAAAATATTATCTAATCTAGAGTCATTAATATCTCTTTGTTGCTTTTTCCAATACTCAATAATATCAAATGTATTTATTATTTCTTTTGTAAGATCATTAATTTTATCTATTTGTTGTAATCTTTTTATATTTTTTATAAATGTTTCTAAATAAATATTAGTTTTATTTGCTTGCACTGCTTCCCATAAAGTTATCTTATTAAGTTTAGCTTGATTTTTTACTTTATCTATTATAGTTTTTCCTAGTTTTCTGGGAGGAAAATTAATTATTCTTTCTAAAGCTAAACTATCATCAGGATTATTAATAAATTTTATAAATGCTATAATATCTTTAACTTCTTTTCTAGCATAAAAGTTAGTACCCTTAACAATATGATACGGAATATTATTAATAATACATTCTTCTTCAAATACTCTACTTTGCATATTAGTTCTATAAAGAATTGCAATATCTTTTGGTTCTCTCTTTATTAATAAAGTTTTAATTCTTTGTATTACTTTAAAGGCTTCTGCGTATTCATTATTCGTCTTTAATATATAAACTTTATGTTCGTTGTCTTTTTTAAATGGAATAATTTCTTTACTAGTTTTTATAAGATTTAAATCTATTACGTCACTAGCTGCTTTTAGAATTATTGGCGTAGATCGATAGTTAGTTTCTAATTTAAATAACTTAGTATTATCAAACCAGTGATTAAAGTCTAGAATATATTTTATTTCTGATCCTCTCCAGCCATATATTGCCTGGTTATCATCACCAACAACACATATATTATTATATTTTGACGTTAATGTCTGTACTAATTTAAATTGAGGTAGATTTGTATCTTGAAATTCATCTACAAAAACATATCGATATTTAGATTTCCAATACTCTGCTAATTCTTTATTGTCCATAATTTTTAAAGCTAATAATAGAAGATCATCAAAATCTAGTGCATTATTTTTTCGTAAATTAGTATTATATTCCTTATAAATAGTTGCTAATTGATCAGACACAACGTCCGTTGCTTCTATTAATGCAATAGAAGGTTCAATCATTTTATTTTTACTCTTTTGAATATAATTAATTACATCTTTAAAATCTATTGTAAAGTCATCATCGTTTGATATAATATTTTTTATTAATTTATTTTGATCTTTTTGATCATAAATAGTATAATTCTTTGTCAAACCCACATAAGAATGATCTCTTTTTACAATTTTATTACAAAAAGAATGAAAGGTTGTAGCTAAGATTCTATTAGAAGATGTTCCTACTAATTTTTTTATGCGTTCTTTCATTTCATTAGCCGCTTTATTTGTAAAAGTTATAGCTAAAATTCTAGAAGGACTAATTCCTTTTTCGCATAAATAAGCTATTTTGTGGGTTATTGTTCTTGTTTTTCCGGAACCTGCTCCGGCAAGAATAAGCTGAGGGCCTTCCGTCTCTAATACAGCAGCAGTTTGCTCTGCATTTAGAGACATAAGAGTATTATATGATTTCATTTCTTTTCCTTTTTACCAAAAATCTTCTCCCATTTTTTCCCCCACTCTTCATAACTTACACCTACTCGTGGTTTATCGCCTTTTCCGGCACTTGATTTCGTATGGAAGATAGATTTCTCTGGTTCTTTTTTCTTCTTTTTCTTTTTATTCATAAAGAAGTTACCCTCAACCCACTCAATGCGGTGAATAAGCAAGGTAATCACTGCAAGGATGAGTATATGTACTTGTTTCTTGCATACAATCCGTTATTGATATTGAGGGTAACATATACAAGAAGCATGGAATTTAATTCCATGCTTCTTATTATATATTTTACTTTACAGTAATTTTTCTGACGATAACTTCTGGTGTTATCTTCGGAATTGTTATTGTAAGTAAACCGTCTTTGCAATTAGCCGTAATCTTATCAGCATCGCTGTTCTCTGGAACAGTAAACTTTCGATTAAACGCAGTATTGCCGGCTTCGGATTCTTTTTCACTAGAGATATGCAGGACTGAATCAACTACTTCAACCTGAATATCTTTTTTACTTAAGCCTGGTACAACGCCTTCAACTATTAAAGAATTAGCAGTTGTATATGAACTAAACTTATAAGGGGACTGTGCTGTGTTCAAAGGCCAATGCCTCATCACATCTAGTCCTTTAGAAAGTTCAGTTTCAACCTCTCTAATAAAGTTGCCGGTTCTGCCCCAGGGATCTTGCATGTAAAACATATTTATAATCTCCTATGTTTTGTCTTCAAATTCTGCTTCTATTATTTTTTCTAATATCCAATAATAGTTATAGTTTTTCAACACTAGATCTGCATTATATTGTTTCTTTAATTTGTTTGGATCAGAAATCCTAGATACTTCAATTCTTTTCCGTATCCTATAAAGCTTATCTTGATATTCTAGTGTTTCAAAACCTTCAAGCATCCGCTTATATAATTGCAAATGTTATGCCAATTAAACTACATTGCCAAAATTACAGTAAAGTAAAAAACATTGGCATACTACTATGCCAATTTGTCAACACTTTCAATTACAGATCTTTCTTCTTCAAGATCATCTATAAAAGATGGAAGCTCTTTTAATGATTTTATAGTAGGAAATAGATCTTGTATATCTGTATTATACTTATGAGAAAAACAAATAGATATTTTACCAGCATTAGAAAACTTAATAAGATTATCTTCATAATCATCTACCAAAACATCTATATCTAATACTTCCTTGTTCTTTGTAAAATGTAGTTCTTTAAAGGAAAATCCATGTTTACCTAACCATACTAAGGTTGGAGAAATACATTTAGGCTGTTGTGCTGAAACTAATACTAGTTCATGGCCTTGGGCTATTGCCCAGTCTAGAAGAAATGTCCACTGCTCTTTTGCATCTCTACAAATAGGGGCATTTTCAAATATATCTTGATAATTATCATCAAATATATATTTAGTACTCTCCTCTGCAGACCAAAAAGGTAACCATGTTTTAATGTCCCAATTACGAACAGCTATTACTTTATCTATTAAGTTTGGATGTGTTTCTCTTATTCTTCGAATAACACTTCCATCAAAATTTCTAAGTACTCCGTCGCAATCTATTCCAATTCTCATATTAATATATTTCAGAAGCGGTTCTGCGATATTTCTTACCACCTGCGATTGCAAAATCAGTTACTTGAATATATTCAAAATTTACTGATTTAGACTTAGTGTTAAGATACATGATCAAAAATCCATTTTGCCACATGTCATCCGCATTAGTGTAAGTTGCAGTTCTTTCATGACCTGCTCCTATTTGATGCCATTCATATGGGCCATACTGTGGACTAAAGCCAGGCCATACTAAATGTTTATGATGATGTCCATGACACCCAGGCATACCCATCCGTTTACCAATTGGAAAATGATGAATTAAAGCAGTCTCATAATATACTTTCCAATTTTTTCTTAGTTCCTTTTTAATATTAGCTGAAGTAAATGTCGCAGCATTTGCTTTTGCTATATAGTTTATTTCAAACTTATCTAGCCCTAATATTTCTCTAGTACCCATTCCATGTAAGCCATTGATAAGAGCTTTAGTTGCATCAACACCTTCTCTAACTAAGCGGTATTCATGATTACCTTCAAGCATGTCTATATTGCTATCTGGACAACTTTCTCTAAGGGGTTTAAGAACATTAGAATGAACAAATCTAACTCTACCTGCTGGGTCCCAATTTCTTGGATCAACAGCATAGCTGCCCCATTCTGGAAGATCAAATATATCTCCAGCTAAGCAGATATCACTAGGATTTAATCTTTTTGCAACATCCAAGAATACTCTTAAGAAAAATTTATCAACATGGTTGTCATGAAAATCAGAGCCAACCAAGATAACTTTCTCATTAGATTTACTGTCTTTGCTATAGTCGTCTCCCCAATTATGTCTATCATTAAGATTTCTATAATGGTCAACACTTGCATGTTTTGCAATAGAAGTTTCTCTTGCATGTTGTTGTTTTGTTAGTTTAACTCCAGCTTGTCTTTTGAACTCTTCGAACGTTCCGAAATAACGATTCCAAGTAGACTCAGACATAACTGAATTTACTCTAACGTAATTTCGTGTAAGAACTTTACTTTCGTTTTCGTTAGCAAGGCGTTTTAATTCACCTATACAATCTTCTGGACCCCATCCTTTCTGAAGTTTGGATAGGTTCTCAGACATAGGAACACCGTCTCTTAGCCTGTCCTTATAAGTTCTAACTTGAGTTGCCTTCATATACACCTCCTGTGCTTATGTGAGTGTAGAATTTAATACTTTTAATCATATTTTACAATAGTTTTTTGGGATTATTTTCCCCATTTACCATTATTTACAATGGTTGCCATAATTCCATAGTTAGATACATCAAGAAATGCATCTTCCATTGGTTCATTTTTTACGACATTTTTTCTTCCACTCATTAATAAAGTCTTTAGTCTTTGAATTTTATCATTCATTCGAAACCACAATCCAGTGAGAGATAAATGAATTTCTTCATCAGTCTGTAATTGTGTTCCAACTGATATGTTACCTGGCCCATAATCATGTTGTTTATGTAAGAATAATTTATATTGTTCTTGTTGTATTCTCTTAAATTCAGTAGTCATTTCAGGCCATTCTTTTTCCATTAGTTCTACTAGAGTATTTTTCTTTTTCATATCTTTAGCCTTGTCCTATCTCTTGATCATTAGGAATATCTATTGTATGTTTCACATGTTTTGATGTACTAAAGTTATCATCAAAAGCAACAACTGTGTATCCTATTTCTGCAAAAAAGGCTTTATAATCATTATCAGTTAATTCATCTAGACTTTTTGTTGTATCTATTTCTTCTGGAAAGACTAGTCCTCCCTCTATGAAGAAATTATTTACTATTTTATTCCACATTTTTTCTGGAAAATAATCAAAATGCATTGAATCATCTTCAATATGAAATACTTCCATTACTCTACCCATGTTTAATCTCCTTCCAAATTATATTAATTTCTTTTTTAGAAGTACGGCTTTTCTTAAAAGCTTTCTTTCTTTTCATAGTAGTCATTGGAACGTCTGATAAGTTATATGGACGACCATATATATCAACAAAGATTATTTCATTTAACCATTCGTTTTTAGTCATTTTTCTTTTCCTTTTTTATTAATATTTCTGCAATTTTCGTTCCAGAAGATTTAACTTTAGAAGAATATATAGTAATATCTTGCTTATCTGCTATCTTCTTTATGGCGAGATATGCACTATTTAAATCTTCTTTTTTGTTTGTATCTCCAACCAAAGCTATTCGCCTTTGATCAGATAATATTATTGGTTCTTTAGTATGTATATTTATATAAGGGATGTCAAAATAGTCACAAAATTCGCTATGTATACGAATTTTATCAGTATTATTGCCCAAGAATATAACTATATCTGATCGTAAAATACAATACTTTTCACTAATAAAAGCACTTGTAGCATTAATATAAACCACTTCGGATGTATCACATTCTTGTCCATCAATGATGGGAGCATATATAATACTTTTTATCATTTATTTTCTCCAGTTAGATCTTTTTTAATATCTCTTCAAAAGAATCTAAAGTTTGTTCTATTGATAGAAATTTTTCTGCTAATTTTCTATTCACCTGCCCCATACTAGGATCATAATCTTTTATTAAATTAATCATTTCGTCTTTATTTTCTATTATAATTTTATTCTGCCAGCCACTACAATTTCGATATAGTAATGTTTCAAAATTCTCTTCATTAATCCATCCATCTGCAAAACCTCCTTGGCAATCTCTAGCATAGCCTCTGTATATTAATACATCTTTATCCTTATGTAAATTACGTCCAAAGACTAATACAGGTTTAGACATTGCCATTGCTTCATAGGCACTTCTTCCATATGCTAATACAAAGTCTGCTTTATCTAATCTATCTTTTACATTTTTCTGAGGTTTTTTCCAATAATCAAGTTTTATATTTAATTCTTTACAAGCAGCTATTAAGTATGGCTGGGGACTATGTCTTGCATGATATAAACATCTTGTTGGTTCTTTTTTAGAGGCAATGGATGATGTATATTTATTTAAATCTATACCATTTCTAATAACGGTATCAGCTTGTAATAAAAACTGAATACGATCAGACACACCAACATGTATATTATGTTTAAGCCGTGGGTCAGCATTATTCCAATTCCCAGTGTCACACATTCCATTATGACTAATAAATACTGTTTTTTTTGCTAGTACCTTTCCTAATTTTTCATGAACAGTATTATGTAGAAAGGCTACATCATATATATTCTCGTGAACATTACCGTCTAAAATTTTAGCATATTTTGAAACATCCTTAACATATTGTGAATTGGATAATTGGCTTTTTACATTATTTAAAAAACCAACAGAGATGTCATACCCTCGTTTACTTAATCCTTTTATAACTTCATAAGTATATACAGTAACACCTGTATATGCATTTAAAGCCATCATAAATACTATTTTCATATGCTTCCTAATATTTTTTTATAATTATTAATTCGTTCTGTCCAAAATATATTACATGACACTTTTAATCCGTTTCCATTTATAATTATTAATTAATCCGTTATCAAACATTAGAATATCAACAGTATTTTTATACATACCTATAATCTTTCCTTCTCTATAACGGTCTTTAGTAGTTATGTCTAGAACCTTAATATTATCTCCAATTTTTGAGTTTATTAATTGGTTATTCAATTTCGTCTTCAAAAGATTCAACAACCTCCACTATCTCTTCTATAGCAAATAGATTAGTTATATGTTTAGGATTTAATCCTTGTTCTATTGCATTATTTTTTATTCTCAACTTTAAATCTTCTAACCATAAAACAACTTCCTCTGGGGGAATGTTTATACTTTTACTAATTTGTCTAGCACTGTGTCCATAAGCTGAATTAGCTACTAAAATATAAGTTGCCATAGGCACTTCGTCTTTTAATGTTTCTTTAATTATACGCCATACATCTGTATACATTTTTAATCCTCTTTAAAACCTGCCCACGACATGGGACAAGCGTCACATACATCACAATATTCTGATGGTTTCATAAAATAAGCTTCTTTTGAAATAAGATAAGCAATATTTTCATATCCATTTTCTGGATTATATAAAAAAGAATATTCTGATCCAAGTACAGGAAAGAAATAAGTTAACTGCATTGGAACTTTTTGTACTATAAGTTCATATGCCCTTGCATTCCAATTAGCTAACTCAATTAACTTAGAAAAAGTATCTAAATCAGGATACATAAAATCATATCTAAACCAAATTAATTGTAATCTAGAATTTTCTGATTTTAATCTAGCAATATCAACATTAAATTCCATAAGAGAATTATTTGTTAAGCTCTTAGATTTAATATTTTTATTAATAGTAGTACCTTCTATATGTTTAACTTTCCATATACCATAGTTAATTAAGATCTGCTGTACTCTGCGCATCATAGTTTTACTATTAACACCTCTTTTAATTCTTTTAAAATTCATATTTTTTAAGATAAGAGCTGTATCATCGTCGGCAGAATCAAAAGTATCTATAAGTAATTTATGTAAATAGTTTTTGATCACCTCTTGACTTTCTTCTTCAGGACAAACGGGTCTCTCTATTTTCCTTAAAGGACAATAATGAGTATATCCATAAGCTTGATCAAAAGTAACCATTATAACTTATTTATTACATCGTCAGCAGTAAATTCTCCATTAGCTATTTTAGCTAATTGATTTTCATATTTAGTAAGTATTTTTCTCGCGGCATTACATTGTTTCTTACTTAGAAATCCGCGTTTGTCATAAAATTCTTTAAAACTACTCATTATACTAGCGTCGACATGATTAAAACCACGTTTATTATTTGTTAATGAGGCTTGTTGCTTTTTTTCATCTAGAGTTTGGTACTTCCATAGAGCAGAAATTGCTCTTATGATGGCCCGATCTTCTATCAGTAATATATGAATTTTATCTTTATTCCATGTCTTTTTCATATTGCTTCTCCTATAGTTAATGCAGCCACTGTGGCTAATGCAACTACAGTAAATCTATCTTGATATATAGAATTACTTAGAGTATCATTAAACATTTTAGCTTTTGACATTAACAATTGTCCTTTATCTATATTACCTGCAGCTAAAGCATAAACTCCCCTAGTTGTTAATTCACTTACAATTCTCTTTGCAAAGACATCAAATGGTAATTTTCTAGAGGTGTATCCGGCTTTTAAGTATTGATAACACTTCATTTCCCGGCCAAGTACTAGATCTTCTATAAATTGATCTATACCGTCCATCTCTTCAGGAGTAGATTGTAATATTAAACCGGTACCTTGAAGTTCTATAACATCATTAGTTGTAGTACCCTGCTCTATTACAGCTTGAAGAAGTGTAATTGCATGTCTTAAAGATAAATCTGACTCTTTTATAATGACTTCAAGTACACGATTAGATACTTTAGGCTTATTTAATTGCTTATATTCATTCATATTAATATCAACTAGGATATCATATATTTCCTGAGGCGTCCATGAATGTAAGTTATATGTTAATACTCTTGATTGCCAGGCCCTGCTGGAAAACAAAGTTTCTTTTTCTGAAGTAGTAAGAAATAGATGAACACGGGGCTTTCTTGGATTAGTTAAGGCCATCTCAATAGGCAGCAACAAACTTTCTATCCCTTTTTTAGTCAAATTATGGGCTTCTTCTAAAGCAATAACACGTGTGCCGCTCTTTCTATTAATTAAAGCAGTGCCACTATTAATATCAGAATTAATCATATCTAAAGTATCATCTAACTTCATAGATGCACTGTTCTTTACTATATAATTACGGTCTGTTCCTTCGAAAGCACGCGAGATTATACCAATACATTTAATACATTTAAGACAAGGCTCAACCTCATCTTGAGGATCTTGACAATTTAATGCAAGTGCTACTATTAATGATAAAGTAGTCTTACCTGTGCCTGATCCTCCTGTAAATGCTATTGCAGGGGTGGATAGTTTTCTATCATTTTTAATTAATTCTCTTTTTAATCCTTCTCCAACTATTGCTGCAGAACCATAAAGTTCTTTAAACCTTAAAGGTCTATATGCAGCATATAAACTAGCCCCCTGTATGGGGCCTCGTCTAACCAGTCTAGCTGGTCCAATAAAATTGTAATTACTCATAGTTAATATCTACTCACTTTACTTAATCTCCTATACCAATTCTCTAACTTATCTGTTAAATCAGTATATCTTAATTCTGTTCCTGAAGTTTTTATTGCTTTAATTATTTCTTTATCTTTAGCAACAAGAACACAAACTTTACTTGCTCTAGTAATACCAGTATACAATAAGTTTCTAGTTAACATCATTCTAGTAATATAATTGTCTGGAAGAATACAAATAACAGCTAAAGCTTCGGATCCCTGGGCCTTATGTACTGTTGTTACCCAGGCGTGCTGCAGCTGTTTCCACTCCATAAAGTCGTATTGTACTTCATTGTTATAAAAGTCTACTACAAATGTACCTGTTCCTTTATCAATGCCCTCATTGTAAGATACTAATCTTCCGACGTCACCATTAAAGATATCCTTAGTATAATCATTTCTGGTTTGCATTACTCGATCACCTATTCTAAAGTTGCAATCTTTTATGGGAATAGCTTTACCTTTCCTATTATGCAGCGCTTGCATTTCATCATTTAATGAACTACAATTTAGCTCTCCAATTCTCTTTCGTATAGGAGTAATAATTAATATATCTTCAGAATCTATATTATATGTGGTAGGAATATGTTTAATAACTAAATCTACTACAGTGTTCTTATTAACTTTATTAGTTATATAAAAATCACTATCTCCCCAAACAGATCCTCCCTTCAATGGATTCTTATTATTCAATACATGTCCAGAATTAACTTTATTAGCATTTTTAACTAGTAAAGCATTACTTTTTTGCCTAAAGTTAAATCGTAGCTCTATTGTATTAACTTTACCGGATTTAATAACATCATCTAATACATTTCCAGCTGACACTGACTGTAATTGATCTTTATCTCCTACCAATATTAACTTAGTAGATCTTTTTAAGGCCCTTAATAAGGAATTCATAAGCATAACATCTATCATAGAGACTTCATCTACTATAAATATATCTGTTGGGTACTTTTCATCTTTATTAAACTTAAATGAAAAACCACCGTCTACGCCAAATCCAAGTAAACGATGAATTGTAGCAGCAGAAACTCCAGTAGCTTCTTGCATACGTTTAGCAGCTCTACCTGTTGGCGCTGCAAGAGAAACGTTTAACTTAAATTCATCTTGTTTTGCTACATAAAGTATAGCTGCTAGGGTAGACGTCTTACCAGTGCCAGGAGCGCCGGTTATAATAGTAACATTATCTAAGAAAGTTCTAACAATAGCACTTTCTTGATCTCTAGTTAAATTAAATCCTTCTTTAATTTCCCATTCCTTAATATATTTTCTTATTAAGGTGGATGAATAAGAATCAACTGTTGTTAAAGAACGTTCTATTAATTCTTTAGCGATACTAGTCTCTGCCATAGAAAACTTAGTTAAATGAACTCCCTTTTTATCTATTATAATACGTCTAACTGTACTTAAACTTTTTAAAGCAGTTTCATATAAAGTCTCCTTATCAACATCTATACTAGTAAACTTTACTCTATCAGAAAATTCAGAAAAAAGAGTATCTTTTGGTAAATAAGTATTTCCTTTTCCATTTTCTTCTAATAAATATATTATAGCTTCTTGTATACGTATAGGGTTAGTATCAGATGCACCAAGTAGCTTAGCAAAATAATCTGCTCTATAAAAGCCTACGGCAGGTATCCTCATTAATTCATAAGGATTATCTTCAATTTTTGACAATGTATTATCATCAAATTGAATCATGATTCTACGAATCATGGTTTTAGTAAAGCCAGAACTTGCTAAATGAGTAACAAGACGCTCACGACCATAAAATTGATGCCACTGATCAAATATATCATCTCGTAGCTTTAGTCCTATGCCCGGTACTTCAAGTAATTTATCATCAGCATCTCTGATTATATCAATTACTGAAGCACCAAAATGTTCTACCATCCACTGTGCTCTACGAGAGCCTATGCCTCGTATAAGTCCAGATGAAAGTAAGGCTATAACGCCTTCATCGGTAGTTGGTACATTTCTACTATAGGTATCTGTTTTAAATTGACGACCAAAGTTCTCATGAGTTGCCCAAGAGCCAATAAGTTCAAGGTGTTCCCCGACAACAGTTCCAACATTACCAATAAAACAATGTTCATGTTCTGTAATGTCTTCTTTAAGCCGGGCAACAGTCCATCCGTCCTTACTATATATAATTCGTGATACTATCCCTTGAAGGACATCGCTCATTATATTAGTCTCCTAAAATAGAGGCCATTAACTTATCAATTTCATCTAATTCTTTTGAAGTAGGTTTAACTAGAGGTTCCTCTGTTTCTTCTTCCGAACCTTTAAACTCTTCGAGTTCAATTTCGTCTTCAGTTTCTATGTCAACTTCTTCCTTTAATTCTGAATCAGACTCTTCATCTTCAGTTGTTGTATCTTTAAAAACATCGGCTAGATCATCTAGAAATGGTTCTATTTCTTCTAATATAATATTAGCTTCATCTACTTCATCGCCCGGTATAGTGTCTGAAGTAGTATCAATAGACTCCTGTTCATCGATATCGTCAGTCTCTACGGACTCAGCTTCCTTTTCATACTCATAGTATATAGGAGCATCAAGCATTTCAACATGATTTGTTACAAAATCTATATATTTACCTGGTACTCCTGGTAAAAGATTAGCAGGAGCAACTTCTAAACATTCAGCTATAGCAAAAACTACGCTAAGCTTAGGTGTTCTTACACCAGATAAATAATGTTGTACTGACGCTTTACTTTTCACCAAAGGATACTCTGTAGAAAGAAAATCAACCAAATCAGTAACTGATTTGTTATTCTTTTTCATATAGAATTTTAAATTCTGTGGAAAAGTGGAACGTTCGTCAACAGACTCAGTCCCATTATCATCTCTAAATGCCTGAAAATATGTCTCAGGATCTGAAGATATAACCTTATTTATTTGATCTTGATTTAAGGTAATTTTAATACTCATAGGTATTTTCTCCTAGTGTGTTAATATGTTTTATTCGTTAGAAGGAACGTGTTGTCTTGTTCCGTCGCGGGATACTGCAACAGATTGCTTTTTATAAGCAGTAATCTGTTTCTTTAAGCTATTTATAGCTTTACGTGCACGTGCAGCGGCTGCTTTATTTCCTTTTAAAACAAAAGCAGAATGATTTATCTCAAATTCATTCCACAGCTTGCGCATGTCTTCGTATTTATCGTGCAATGTACTCATAGTATTTATCTCCATTAGTTTGTGTGTGTATTATTGCCAGGAATAGCCGGAATAATTTCACACACATCATTATTACAAAATTTATCTATTTCTGCCTCTTCTCCTTTTACACTTCCAAAGAAGATAGGTTTAATCATTTTATTTTCCTTATTAAATTCTTTCTCTGTTATCGCTTCATAAGGCATTTGTTTATAAGCCCCACCATTAAGCCTTGGTAAGAAAGAAATTCCTTTTAATTGATACTGGAAGTAATCAATAGCTGGTTCTAGCTCTGCTAGTTCATTTTCTGGATCAAATGTAACAGTACAAGATACCTGATTATCGGCCCAATGTCGTTGCATAAACGCAGCTAAAGACAATTGTTCCCATAAGCTTAGCTCTTTAGCTGTTCTAATCCCCTCACCGACATCTACAGGTATATTAATAACCAATGTGGTATCTTCGGCTCCAAAAGCAGGTTCTATAGTATAACCTGCATCCCTAAGGGGCTCAATTAACTCACTGTATTTAGATATTCTTATACGTCTAATATAAAAACGACTTTCTGGATAGTGCACACCCGGTGTAGCTCCAACTAAAAGACTTACTGTGCCTGAAGGTTTAACAGAAGTAGTTTTTATACTTCGTGGAACAGCCAGCCAGTCAGAATATAATTTATCATAGTTTTGAATACTAATATAACCTGCTTCTAACCATGTACGAAGTTCATGCATGCCGTGCTTGGTAATAAATTGTGCAACTCCACTTACTGAAGTACCAATTCGTCTATTACGTAACATAACGCGATTAGTTTCTGGCCAATGAGTCTTACATAAGGTAACAGTTTTAGCATATAAATATGCATATTTCAATGTCTTCAGATAATCATCCAAATTATCATGCACGGTAGGAAATGTTTCAACAAGGCAGCATAGCTCATAAGATTCCAATGTTTGCTCTAAGCATGGGTTTCCTCCGGCTGCTCTATGGTCTTTATTGTCTTCACCATTTCTAATTCTAGAATAGGAACGCATATTATCTAGCCAAGCAATCCCAGGCTCTCCATTATTAGCAATTCTTTGTACTATAGGAGCATAGTCCATTCCTAGCTCAGCATAAATAGAATTATTAGAAGTCCAACCATAAACTTCTCTGTCTGGATTTATATCATAATTCTTTAAATCTAAGTATTCCTCATCTAAAGGATCTCCAAATACAATTTCAGCAGTTCGTCTTACATTACCAGCAACAACGCACTTGCCAATTAGATTCATAATGTCAACAATAGTTGTCACTGTTATAGGTTGGTCTATATTTTTCTGTAAAACTTGGTGTATTCCCTCATGTACTTCACGTAGCGGGTCTGCACCAGAAGATACTCCACCAAATCCTTTAATAGGCTCACCTGCGGCCCTAATCAAATCATAATTAAAAGTTATAGGAGAAACTCCATAAAAATAACTTTCAATTAAAAGTCTAACACTTTCTACCCATCCTTCTCTAGTATCTGGAATATCATATCCTTCAACTTTTCTATTAGTGTTCGGGCCTTTAATTAGAAATTGACCAGCTCCTTTAACATCAAAACCAACACCTACTCCTAACATAGAAGCATCCATTAAGAATGTAAATGGTTTAGCGCCGTCGTCTTTTAAAGCATTAGTAGACACAAAGGCACAATTGTTTAATGCAGCATATACTTTCTTTTCTTCTGTAATAGGACTACCCATTGCCCATAATCCACGACCTGGAGGTAAGAATTTCATACTCCATATTCTATCATACATTTCTTGTGCACTTCGTTGGGCTTGCCAGGCATTCCAACCTAATTGATGATGTTCAATCCAGCTTTTTTGCATATTATATGTACCTTCTACTACTCTACGTACCGTTTCCCACCACCGTTCGTTTTTACCATTCTTTTTTAGCCGGGAATAGGTTCGCATATATACTAATTCCCCTAACCCATTGAAACCAAATGGAGGTCTCTTTCTTTTATATTTATTTATAAAATTACCTGAAAGCTTAAATTTATTTCTCATAATCTTCTCATAATAATATGGTGAACATTCCTATAAAGGCCCCTAAAAAGGCGCCAACTATTTTAATTCCTTTTAAAGAATCATCAGCAAGTTTTCGTATAACTTTTTCAAATCTATCTATGTTATACTCCGACATTTGATTCTTTATAATTTGTTCTATTAAATATCTAGTATTCTTCTGTGATGATACAGTTTTACATAGTTTCCTGTACAAGCTAGCACGCTTGCTTGGAGGAATAAATATATAGGTGCTCCAATGAGCATCTAATAATGAATTAAATAATTTTAAATGATTTACATCTTGAGAACTGGTTTCTAAAGAATCAATTATAACAGAGGACACGTGCTTAGAAGCAGAATCAATTATCTGTTTCTGATTAATTGGAAGAAGTCCAGGCGTAAAAGGAATACGCATACCTAGTAGATACATAGGAATTTTAGGACGAAATAACATTTCAATTGCAATAACATTTGTTAACCATCCAACTAAAGCTCCTGCTAATGGAACAGTCCATATTAATTCTGCATTCATTCGTCTTCCTCCGAATACTTTCTAATAATATTTTTAGTATCTTCTGTAAAATTTTCAGAATTTAATACCCAAGTTATATAACTTGGATCATTATTCTTGATGTAATTTAACGTTTTACCTACGTATTTTCCAAATGAAAAACAAGGTTTATTACTATCATTAGTTACTACTTTTCCAGCAAAATCTAAAGTTTTCGGATTGGTATAATATTGACCTAGCTCTGAAATGCTTTTAGGTAACTCAGCAGAATATTTATTTAGCTGTGCTACTAAAATATCACACATCATATTTACATCAGATTTTTCTTTACCATACCAATTTACATAATGCTTATGTGCACCAACTAATGTTCTTGGTTCTTTATCAGAATAAATCTCTTTTAGATCCAATATATCAACTGAATCTAAAGAAAGAGGAGAACCAGCTCTATAGAATTCTTCAATAAGTAATGGTAAATCAAATCTTTTTATATTATATCCAGTTAATACACAACCATCAATTAAATCTTTTAGTTCTTCTACTATCTCCTCGAAACGAGGCTCATCTTTAAGAGTATCATTACTTATTCCATGAATTTCATAAGCTTCTTGGCTTATTTCTTTTCCAGGATTAATTAAATAAGTTTTAAAATAACCAAAGTGGGGCGGGTGTGTAGTAACATATGTTGGAAATTCATCATGCTTAAACAGATCTAATTTTATAATTCTATCTGTAGCAATTGAAAGACCTGTGGTTTCAATATCTAATATAACTATTGGTTTATCAAAATTCATACTATGTTTCCTTTTTTAATTTATAAAAATTTCACCTAGAGTATTCGTCCCTAAGTTACTTTACTTTCAATTATTAATTTTAGAGAATTATCTGCTGAGACAATAGAAATTGCTTCAGCCATCATTTTTAATGTAATATTATTTAATCGATTTCTTAAGTTCGCTTCTTTTTCTCCTGATTTAATAGATAAAGTCGATAGTATCTTATCATGATAGAGACTATTAACCTTTGCTATTCTAGGAATCCAATAATTTGTTAATAGTTTACCTCTAAGTACATATTCATTCATTATTTCCCATTCAATGGGTAATATAGGTTCGATATCTAAAAACTTTTCGATACCTTCTTTTCTAACAAAGTCATCGGGATCCATACCGTCAGGCAGCATCATTAAATAAAGATCCTTTCCAGTATCTTTATAATACGTAGAGTATAGCTTTCTTGTTGCTCTATTACCTCCTAGATCTGCATCTAGACAACCTACTACTAAATCAAACTGTTTTATTTCTTGCATATGTTCGTTTGTAAATGCACTACCAGAAATAGCAAGTACAGATTTAATTCCATATGCATATAAAGTAAGAGCATCAGCTTGTCCTTCAACTAAGTAAAGAATTTTACTTTCATCCCTTTGTAAAGCTTTTCTAGCTCTATGCATATTATATAATACATTTCTTTTCTTAAATATAGGTGAAGCAGCACTATTTATATATTTCCTAGGATCACCAGAACTATAATCTAAAAGTCTAGCTGTAAATCCGATAGGTCTTCCCCAGGAATCATGAATAGTAAAAATTATTCTTTTTTCAGCAAAAAACGACACTCCAGTTGCGTATTTAGAAATAAATCCTACCGTTTTTAAAGCCTTATCAGAGTATCTAGATTTAAAAGAATCTAAAAGTTGGGTATAGTTTGAAATACAACCAATATTAAATTCTTTTAATAAATTAATATTCCATCCTCTAGAAATTGCATAGTCTTTTACAGCAGCTGTCGATAAATTATTAGTAATTTCTCTAGTTAAATTATATAATTCTTTCTTAAAAACTTCTTGAGGACTTAAAGGTTTTGTATCTAGTTTTGGAAAAGGTAAACCTAGAGTATCAGATAAATGTCGTACAGTAATATCATAGAAATTTGGATCTCCATATCCCGGATATCCATGTAAAGCAGCTGCAATATCAAATATAGTTCCGCCTTCTCCACATGCAAAGCACATCCACACGGGGTCTCCGCCCGTTCCTATACCTAATTTAAAAGGTTTAGCACTTTTATGATCTTTTAATGGACATTGACTATATCTATCTATATTTGTATGTATATCCTGTTTTGATAAATAATCTACAAGTTTACCTAAGTATTCATCTAGATTTTGATTCATATTTCTTCCTTTAGTTTAGTTAATAAGTCTTCCGATAAATTCTTTTTATCTTCAAGACAAGTAAGTAATTCTATAAATATTTCCTCAGTGCCATTAATCCTTTCAACTAACTTATGAACTAAATTAGTGATTGGATCAAAAGTCTCCTCCCCTTCTTCTTTTTCTATTGCAGCTATTTTTAATAGCGTAGGCATTTCTTCCAAAGAAGTTGTGGTCATAGAAGTAATTCTTTTACAATATTTTATAGTTTCTAATCTAATGTTTAACTCTTCAGCTAATTGTTCATCGGTAGGCGGCTCTTCAGTATCTTGTAAATATTTATGAGTAACTTTAGAGATATTATAAGCTAAATGTTGAATAAATACAGAACCCTGTCGAATAGGAAAAGCATGCGCCATTACAAAGCGCTGCATTTTAGTCTTCATATCTCTATAATAATATGTTATCATTTTTGCTTTTTTAGACTCATCCCATGTTTTTAGTTTATGAATATAAACTACAGTTCCTAATTGCATTAAATCAAGCGGATCTATATTATAACCGCCTTTCATGCTATTTAGAACTGACAAGGCAATATTAGCAAAAATAGATATATTATATGATATTAATGTATCTAATGCTTGTTTTCTTTCTACCGCACTCCCTTTTTTATATTTATTTATAAGTTCTTTTTCTAAAGTAGACGATATATGTGATCTTCCTTTCGCAATTCTTTGAATATAGATGTTTATTCTATCTAGATCTTCTCTAGCAATGTTAGATGATTTAATGACATGATACCTCCAAGTATAATATTATGTTGCACTTCAAGAGTGTCATTAACTTAACTTTCAGATATATAAATTTACATAATTATATAGTTTAGAACAAGTTTAATTTATAATATTATTCCGGCATCTGCTTTAGATAAAGAGTTCATGCCTGGTGTTAAATCTACACGTAAATCAACGTTAATTTTATCATTAACACAAATTTCCATTTCCTTAAGAATTTCATCAGATGCTTTCTTTAATTTATTTTTAGGAACTTCAATAATATTTTCATCATGAATTACTAAAAGAATATTCCAATCTAAGTTATCTTTCCATTTATCATTAATATTAACTAATGATTCTTTAATAATTTGTGCACCCAATCCTTGAATTAACATATTAATAGCACTAAGCATTTCTCCACCTTGCTTTAGAACATGACGAATTCTTCCATAATTATTAACTAATCTTCCATAAGTCATAATATTATATCGTTGATCATCGAACCATGTTTTTAAGGCAGGATATGCCTCAAAGAAGGCATCTATATAGTTTTGGCATTCTTCCTTTGTTTTATCCATACCCATATGTAAGAATGTTCTATAAAGTCCATCCGCGCTACCACCATATAGTGTTAAGAAATTAACAGTTTTAGCAATAATTCTAGATTCTTTAGCTTTTTCCACTAGAGAAGCTTTATTAGAATTTCTCATTTCTCTCCATTCATCTGGTGTTATACCAAGGATAGAAGCAGCAGTAACAACATGCATATCTCCATTAGGATCGTCTTTATCAATTTCTCTCTTTAGAAAGACATCATATAATTCTTGACTGCCGGACACTGCAGCAGCTAAATACATCTCCATGTTACTATAGTCTGCAGCAATAAACTTTTTACCTGGTCTTGGAATATAAAGTCGTCGTAAATCATATCGATATGTTTTATTGATATGTTTACACCGAATACAAGTATATCTACTTAAAGTAGAATCTACTTCAAAAGTTCCAAAGATCTCGCCTGTATCGTCTCTAAATACGATTTCGCACGCCGCGCATTTAATAGGTGCTTTAGGACTAGATCTAGGAATATTTTGAAGATTAGGATTTCGTGAAGACATCCTACCTGAAGTAGTCCCTATACTTTTTATTTGTGCATGAATGATCCAATTACTTTCAGTGTCTTGTTCTTTCAAAGCATTGATAGCTTCAATGTAAGTACTTTTCATTTTTACAAGATGTTTATACTGTATGATGAGATTTATATACTTTTCTAATTTATTTGGAGTCCATTTACCTGGGCGTTCAGTGTCAATACCTTTATCAACTCGATCCCAGTACTTCTTATAACCATCTATAAGAACATGTAACATTCGTTCTTGTGCTGTTAATTTTTCAAATCTTGTTAAGAACTTATCTAAAAAGCTTTTACTTAATATAGATTCTAAAACGTCAATTAATTTAGGACCTGAGCTTAAATTATTTATAGCTGTAGAAATAGCAAATGCATTTCTTTTTGTTTCTTCTATATCTTCAGTTATACTGATAGATAATTGTTCTAGATACTCATTATCAATTCGTATTCCCAGTAAATGTGCTTCAGATAAAACTTTAATTACTTTTAATTCATACGGATAAATCTTATTTAAAAGTTTATCATTAGTATACTTAGAAGATTCTTCTTTTACAAGTTTAGACATCTTGTTAAAGAGTAATAAACAATTAATAGCATCGTCTGCAGCATATTGAAGAGCCTCTTCAGGACTAATCTCTTCAAAAGTATTTACATCTACATCTTCAATTAAGCCTTTAAACTTCTTAGCAGTTATATTAAAGTTAAGATACATTTGTTCTTTTAAACCAATTCTCGAATTTTCATCATGTAAATAAGTCATAAGCATAGAATCATGAGTCCAAATATCTTTAGCTGGATCTAGCTTAAAGATATTAATTCCAACTCTTTTCATAGCTGCATAATCAAAATATAGATTATGCCATATAGTTTGTTTCTTTGGATCATCAATTATCTTTTGTACTACAGGCATAATAATGTCCCAATCAAGTTGAGTATATTTAGTTCTACCGGTAGCTTTATGGTTTATAGGAATATAGTATCCTTTATCTGCAGCTCCTGCCAATGAAATTCCTACAAGTTTATATTCTTTACTCCAAATATTTAAAGTATTCGTTTCAGTATCCATTCCAATTAATTTATACTGAGATAAATCAGTGTCCATGGCCTGTAACTTCTCTATAGTGTCTACTAAAACATAAGATCTAGTTATATCTATAGTTTTACTAACTTCTCGTGGGCGTGGAATACTATCATAAAGATTAGTAGTTTCAGATAAGAAATTATATAAGCCAGTGAAATGAGCTTTCGCTATAGGAACTGCAGCTGTAGTAGTACGTGTCATCATTGGATTTAACATATAATAACACCACCTGTCTCTACCTAAGATTCTTTCTTTAAACGGAACTCCTATTTCTTGTTTTTGTCTAGTCTTATTTGAAATAAGACTCTTTGATGCGTCTTTTCCAAGAAATATAATTATAATAGGATCTATTTGTTTTATTTCTTGAAGTAGATATCTAGAACAATTCTTATATTCTAGTGCTTTTGGCTTAGGCGAATTTTCATCGCCGGTACATTTAACTGCGTATGTAAATGTACAGTCTGACTCTGATAATCCTGTATATCTATTTAAATATGAGACAAAGGTACCTCTAAATGGGCCGCTCATTGCAACAGTGTTTTTATGTTCTTCTATAAAGGCCTGCTGCCCTACCACCAATAAGCGACCAGTACCACTAGAAGCTACTGGAAATAAGAATTGACTGCGGAGATCCTTAGCATAATGACATAGATTACATTCTTTACTCTTTAAATTCGTTTGATGTATAAGAAACTTTTCAGAATCTTTAACATACATAGAGTCAATATTATTTTTATACATTTTTATCTCCTATTTTAGGATTACATTGCATTATTTCGTTCATTCATTTCTAGAGAAGCCAATGTACGAAAATCTGCTCTAGTTGAATCTATTACTTTTTGAATATCTTGTAACTCAAAACGAACATCTGCATGATTACTAAATTCTGTTGACCAACGAACTTTCATAAATAATTCATAGAATTTTAGATTAAGATCTATTAATTCTAAATAAGCTTCTTGTATTGACTCTGAAGCAATTTTAATAATAGTATCTAAATCGGTTCTTACTGCAGTTTCAATTTGTTTTAATAATTGGGCAGTCTGTTGTCGACGAGATGTTTTCTTTGTAAATAAATCTGAATAATTTGTAGCCATTATTTGACTCCTTTGCTTCATTAGATTCTTTAAATAAAAATGGGGCGCGTTTTGCGCCCCATTAATTACTTAAGAACTTTTAGCTTGCCATTTATACCAGCCTTGATGCTCAGTATCCCAGGTTCCGTCGTCTCGTTTTCGTTTAGGAAAGAGACCACCTCCTGTTTTCATCTGACCATAAGACAAGGTTGCATGACATTTAGTACAGCGTTTCTCGTAGTAGTCATTACCGTCTATAGTTCTTACGCCAAATCTAGTATCTTTATTGGCACATAAACCACATACTTCTGCTTCAAATATTTCATTGAAGTTTGCAATGCCTTTGAAGATTTCCTTTTGTGTTTGACCTTCAACTTCGACTTCTAAACGACCGTCACTAGTTGTGTATCTAACTTTCATAGTTCCTCCGTATTATATTTGTTTTCGTTTAAGTAGTTGCCCTATTGTAATATATTCCATTGTTTTTCGTTTATGTGACAAATACAATGTAAATATTAAACAAAAAGCTGACGCACTTACTAAAGTAGCTAAACCTACAACGGGCAAGAACATAAATGCTAATAATGTTCCTACAATATCTGTAAACAGATAGTGCCCGATAAGTAGTTTCTTTAGAGTTGGTCCAGCTTTTTCAATTAGAAATATAAATGCACCTGCAGACATACTGCCTGCAAGTAATCCTGCAAAAACTAGTTCTCCCATTTCTTTACTCCTATTTAATAATTACTAATTTGCGCATGATAGGCAATTAATAAACCATCACAATCATTTTTACATTTAACTGATGGAAATAATTGCTTACCTTTAGTGTAAGAAGCTTTTTTAAGAGCAGCACTTCCTTTAATACCAATTGGTAATAAAGATTTTTGCCATTCTTTAGAATCTATATACATATAAGGAAGCTTTAAACTTTCAATAACAACTAAAGTAGCTTCCAAAGCTCGTAAAGCAGAAACAGTAGCTTTAAACCTTCCAGGATTTACCATAGGCCTCTCTAATAATATGATACAGGCCTTATTTTTATATGGATTAAGTAATTTAGTAAGCTCAATGACATCTATTCTAGAGATCATCTGTTTCTTTTTTGTGTAGCTTTGTTCTGTTTTTATAGGAGTAGCGATGATAGAAGCAATACCAGAATTTATTATACCTATGCTTCCTGTTACCCCATTATCGATTCCAATATACACTTTACTCATACAAGAATTTACGAAGATTTAAACCTTTATCCAAAACAAATGCGTGTAAATTTAACGCGAGGCTTTTTGCCCTTGGCAAAATAACGAGCGTAAAAATTTACCAACAGAATTAAGAGTCATTTTTAGGAAGTTCTATATCTAGATAATCATCTTCATCTTCCCACCATTTATAATTCTTAATAGTTTTACTTTTAGGTTTATAAACATTTAAGTCTAACTCTAACTGAGAAGTATCAATAGTAGGAAATCTAGATAACTCTTTCTTAAAATCTATTGTATCTATAAGTCGTTTAATTTCTATTAACTTTTTTAAGTAATTTAACTGTGAAAATCCGTCATTTCTAGGATTAACTAGTTCCATCTGCCATGTTTTGATTTTGTTCGATATGAGTTTTGACATCATTTAGCTCCTTAATTTGCTCTAGAAAATCAGGCATATAGCCTTCTTCTATCATTTTAGAATAAATAGTATTAGGTTTACTTCCACGTAATTTATGTTCTACAGCCTGAGAATCAATATAACTTGTGGAAGCTCCATTTCTTACTAGAGGACTATTCTCAAGTTCTCCAGAAAGACTCATAGATACATATTCAAATTCTGGATTGAACCCACAATTTTTAAAGAAATAGGTGAATAATTCTTTTCCTGCACGCACTCCAGAATATTTACTTTTTTCAACTTTAATTCTAAGTTGATATGCTAATTCTTTTCCATCTTGTTCGATAGTATTACTTTTATCTTTTTTAGATGGAACTTTAAATAATTTAAGATAAAGAATATCAGCATATTGACGTGCTAATCCTCCTCCCATTTTTTCATAAGCAATATAACCGCCTAGTGCAGTTCTATGTTGACCAATCATTATAATACTAGTATTATGTTTTCTAAAAGGAAAAGCTACTCGTCTATAAAATTGGGACATCACGCGTGCTTTTAATGCTATAGTATCATCATCTAAATCTCTGGCTGCTCCAGGTTTTCCTTTACTACCCTTCTTGTGAAATTCACCTCTTGGGGTAGCAGAGTCCAAAGAATCAACTATAATTAAATCTACAATATCAGCATTAACTGCTTCTTCTACAGCAATTAACCCATCTTCTAATGTTTTACCTTCTACTAGAATAAGTTCACTAGTATCAACGCCTAAAGCTTGTGCCCATTTATGATCTAAAATAGATTCAAAGTTTAGAAATAATACTATTTTATCTTGTTTTTGATAGCTACCTGCTAACATAAGTGCTAATGAAGTTTTACCCACACCGGGTGCTCCAGAAATTGTAGTTTGTCCTCCTGAAGGAAATCCACCATTTGTAAATTTATCTAATAAAGGATATCCTGTAGGTTGCTGAAGTATACTCTTAAATTCGTCAGGTAATTCATCTACGATTCCTACAATTAATTCTGAACCTTTCTTTTCTGCTTTACTAACTTGATCTTTCATTAGCGCTTTTAATGCTGCTAATTTTTCTTGTTTATCCATATTTTTAAATCCTTTTATCGGTTGCACAAAATTTGATTTTGATTTTTCAATAAAAGCATCTTGCCAAGGCGCTTTCTTATATAATCGTATTTTACAATCTTCTTTTGTATAAGTTCTAGGAAAATCTCTAGTACAATGTTTTCCTGTTTTAAGTGCGTTGTAAGAAGCTGGGTCATGATTTGTGCATTTCTCGCATCGTGTTTTTATGTAATCCATAGTAATTTTAGTGCTCCCTAACAGCTGGGCTTTAACCGGAGTTTTGAACAAACTAAAGGAGAATAAAGTATGCTCGCAAGGTTCCTGGTTTGAAGCGTTTAATATGCTACTACAAACCTTTGTTCACATTTTTTAAAATTTGAATTTTTCCTTATATTATGCGTCCCTAAGATATTACTCTACTGAAGAAGAAGTTGATTCTTCGTAATTATCAATAATTTGTTCTATTAAATTTTTAAATAAAGGGAGTTCCATATGTACCATTATTTCCAATTCTTTATTTCTAGTAACAAATATAGGATCTAAGCTTCTGCCTTTGATTTGTACTTTTGCTTTCTTCCAATCTGTAGCATTTACAGAATGAGACTTAACAGCATGATCTTTACATTCAAAGCCTAATTGTAATGGAAAATCAGATATTAAATCTTTAGGGCTCAAGTCTGCATCGCCTCGTACGGATCCTGATCCTGGATTAAAGCGTAAACGAAGTATTTCTCCAACAGAATCCATTATAATTTGTTCTAAGGCTTGCTTTGGCATTAGTCTACAATTCCAAATGTAATATTATAATCAATATTATGCTCAGTACCTATCGCTTCCATATATTGTACATATATATCTTTAGGATCTTCTTCATTTAATGAAAATTCTAGATTAACTTTACCCGACTTCTTGGCAACGTTGCCAAGTTTTCTAAATAAACCAATTCCACAAGTATAGTCTTCTTTAGAAAGTTTGTCTTCGAAATTATCTATAATTGCATTTAGCTCAATTTTAGTAGAGCTTAAATCTAGATTATTACTAGATACTTTTAGAGTATAATCATTCATTATATTGAATAATAATTTCCCATTTGAAGTTGTACTTTCTAGATTTCGTAAAGCTTGTTGCATTTCTTCAATAGACCAACTTAAAGTATAGTCATATGTAGAATCTTCTTCATTTAACTCTTTATAAGATTGAGGGGGATCAGAATGTAAAGCAACTGCTCTGAGCCCTATATCTTCTTGGATAATAAGATAATAACCCTCATCATCTAATAGTAGATTTATAGATTCTTGTTCGAATGATTTTATAGAACGTAACGCACTTGCTTTAACTGTAACATCAAAATCATCATCTAAACTTTCGTCACTAGAAAACTTAGCAACTACATCTGAATCACTTGTAAAGAAGATTAATCTATCTTCTTCTCCAACTAATTGCATATAGTCTTGTGTATCTTGCTTAACATTAGCAAATTGACAAGACATATCAATCATTCTTTTAAATTTAGAAGCTGTAATAGTTGTTAATAAACTAGTATCTTCAAAACTTTCAAGTTCATAGGCATCTATAGGAAATGTTATCATTTCACCTATAAATTTACTTCCTATATTTAAAGTTAAAACATCTTTATCGATTTCAGAAAAATCAAATTCAAATAAAGAAGTTTTACTATTATTTCTAACATAATTATGCAGAGCATTATAATCAAGTAATGCTTCTAGCTTTTCATCAGAATCGATATTATCATAATTAATCTTGGTAGAAGCTATAAACATTGTACTTTGTACTTGTAGTATAGCTGTATCTTCTGCAGGATCTGCAGCCAAATAAACAAGAGTTGACTCTTGTTTTGATGCTGTTTTAGTGCCCACTGCGGGAGCTACATAACTTAAACCTTTTAATAAGTCGCTTCCAAGAATATTTAGTGAAGCCATATTTTCTCCTTATATTTAGTTTGAATACATTATTTTTCGTATAGCTTTCGTATACTCAGCAAGAATATCTTTAACATCTGTATGTAACTCTATATCTTTTAAAGACTTTGAAATATGTTCAAATTCCATTTCTGATAAAATAGGAGAACCTCTTTTCTGAAATTCACTGGATAATAGAGGAATAACATAGGTTTTTAAAGCCTCTTCTTTACTAATGTCATATTCTAAACAATATGCCGAGATTAAATGATCAAGAGTACCAAGTAGATAGCCATATATCTGTGTAATATTATTCATGGTTAGAATGGAATGGGGACTAAAGTTTCTAGTCCCCATTCGATCATCTGATCTGCCTTAAAAAGGTAGATCGGCTTGAGTTGTTGAATCTGTAGATTCTGTAGAGTCACTAGTATTCTCCGAACCATCAGAAGTAGTATTAACTGCTCCTGCTGGGGGAAATGGAATGTCTAAGTTATTTACAATAACTTCCATGTTATTATAAGTCTTTCCATCCACTTCACGTTTACTAGTTTCTAACCGACCATCGACAACAACATATGTGCCCTTCCTCAAAATATCGAGATATTTTTGAGTTGGTTCTTTCTTAAGGAAACGAGTAAAGTTAACCCAGTTAACTTTATCTTCCTTGTCTTTTCCCCAACCATAATTATCGGCAACACAGCCTTTAATTAGGTGAAGTCCACTGTTAGTCAAACTAACTTTGACGTCTTGGGCTAATCGCCCGCGTACACTGATTACATTCATTATGTAACCTCCTGTTTTTAGGGTTAGGTTGCTTGTTATAGCAACAGCTGTTATTTATATGTTCCCATGGTAACATGAGCTTTGATAGCGCCTAATTGGCGAGTATTAAACCCAGGAAATACTTTAGATACTTCTTCAGTATTTGCACCAGTTGTGAACATTTCTATAATTCTTGATTTATCAAATACAGATTTTTGTTGTGTTGTAAAATCGAGAGTATTTTGTAAATCATCAAGAACATCTATAATGTCTTTTTTTGCGTTTTCAATTGCTTCTCTTACTTTCATTTTATTTTCCTTATTTTAGTTTTTAAAATAGTTAGTGTTGATCCGATCAGAATGTACGGTATAAACACTAAAATCCATGCCAGAATATACACAATAATTGCATTAAGTAAAAGAAAATAAGTCCAAATATGATTAAAAATTTGCATTATTTTGCTATTTCTCCGTGACTAATATAAATTAATTGATTATCACTTAATTTCAATAAGTCTAATAATAATTCTTCTTTATCATTATCAAAACTAGATGCAACCTCATCTAATAACATAGAATTAAAAGGCCCTATCCTGCTTATTTTTGCAATAGCCATTCTTAAAGCTAAGCTTGCACAGTCTGATTCTGATCCACTTAATTTATCATAGTTATCTAAACTATAATCTTTTTGTAATATAAAGTTAGGATATTTATTATCAGTAAGATAATGAAATATTTTTGCAGCATTATTTTCAATAAGAGGTATAATATTTTGAGTAAATTCTTTTCTATACTTATCAATAAAGTCAATAAAACTTTCCATTTTATTTAATAACTTTTGCTTATCATCATAGTCTTCTTTATAAGTATTAATTAGTATACTTAATTTTTCTTGTTGATTTATATCTGTTTCTACTTCTTTTACTTTTTGAGCTAAATCGTTATAATCAGTAGTAATTTGAGTTATATCAACTTTTTTTGGTTTAGAAACATTAGAATAACTTTCTAATTCTTTTATATAAGGAAGTAATTGAATATCTTCTAACATCTTTTCTATAGTATCAAGATCATGATTAGAAATATATAAAGACTTTTCTAAAGTATATTTCTCTGTAGATTTTTTATAACGTATACCTTTAGCAGTAAGTGTCTTAAATTCTTTTTTATAACTAGTTAGTTTACGTTTAAGAGCAGCAGCATTAGGAATACTTTGACCACACGTAGGACAGTTTTCTGTAATATTTTTAAGTTCATCAATCTTATTGTTTAATACTGCACAACGCTCTCTCATAGAATCTAATTCTATAGATTTATTATCAGAAATTATATCATTATAATTATATAGTTGTTTTTCTGCTTCTATGCTAACAAGTAATTTTTGTTTTATTATAAAAAGTTCTTCTGTTGATTGTTTTATATCAGAATAAACTATTTTACTTACTTTTTCTTCTAAAGTCTCTTTTTTCGTATATAGTTCTAATGCTTTTGTATAAGCACCAAAATCTTTTAAAGCTTTTTTATAATGACCTTCCATAATTAAAAGATCTGATAATAAGATTTTTAAATTATTATTCATATGAACAGAATCAAGAGGTTCTTCTATATTTCCAAGTTTAATTTGTAATTCTTCAACCTCTTTACGAATAGGTTTCGCTTGTTCTTTTACATTTTGCTTTAGTTTATCTAAAATATCAATTCTTAATAACTTTTCTACTCTAGCAATCCTTTCAGCAGATTGTAGAGAAGTAAAAGATTCTATATCTTTTTGTGCAATATAATTAGAAGTACCATAGAGATCTGCATCTAAGCCATAAGTTGCTTCAATCCATTCATCAAGTCCAGTATGCTGTCTGGCTAGTAAAGTACCATCAATATGTTCTACATATTGTTCATTATCGCCTCTTAAAATAATATAATCATCGATATATAATTTTACTTTACCGTGCTTATAACCAGTTCTAATCCAATCGTTAGCTTTACCTCTTGTTGCTTTATTTCCAAATAATGCATAGGCTATAGCTTCTACAATTGTAGTTTTTCCTATACCATTCGGACCAGCTAGTATATTTAATTTATCAGTAAAATCTCTAGAATAATCAGAATAACATCTATAATTTTTAAGCTCTATTTTATAAATCATAAATATCCTTTTATAAAGTCTTCATCAAATCCTTCTTTATTTGCTTCTTCCTTAAAATCTTCTAGAATATCAATACTTAATTCTTTTTCTTCTAATTCAATATCTTTAGCTTCTACTTTCTTTGGTCGAATTGTTACAGGTTTATCTCCTTGTGCTCCTATATCTGTCCTACATAATATTATATCGTTAGATAAATCCTCTCCTATACTATGATCTATTAAATTTAATATGTTTTCGGAAGTCCAATAATATTTATCACCTAATTCTGCTATATTCATAGGCATAATAGCTCCAAGATGATATAAGGTATCCTTAATTACATTATGAGTATGTTCATGTCCAGATATAAGCTTAACATTTTTTGATTTTGCTAATTTAATTAATTCATTAGTAACACAATTATCCATTTCATTATCATAGCCTGGATAAGAAGCATGTAAAAAGATTGTTGTATCATTTATATGCTCTAGAGTAGCTTCTAGTTTTGCTTTAAACATACTTTGAGTATCGCACCATCCTATAGCATACATATTGTTTGAACAAACTTCTTCTACCGAGTTTCGATCTACAATTTTAACATAATCATGAAGATAATCCATAACAGATTGTATTCTTGTTTTAGGAACATCGTGATTACCACTCATAATCGTTACATTATAGGGACTAATAAGAGATAAAAATTTAAAAATACTATGAAAGGATGGGTGGGTGGTATTAAATACATCACCTAAAAATATAACTTCGTCTTTTGGACTAGTAATTTCTTTGGCTAATATTCCTTCAATTAATTGAAATGGTTTATTTTGCCATATAGCCTGATTTCCATAAGTAACATTAAATGATCTATCTAAATGTAAATCAGGAATTGCTATTATTTTCAATATTCTTCTTTACTTTTTTAACAAATTTCTCTAATTTATTGAATGGAATTTCAATAGAATCATGAGCCGCACCATACGGCTCATGAGATTCTATCTTTGAAACTTTAACATTTCCGTTCTCATATTCAATTGTAGTTTCGCTAAAAAAGTTATCTTTACTTTTCTTTGAAATTTCTTGAATAATTCGAGACATTAGTTTTCTATTTTATTTTTAGAACGAATTAAAGTATCTAGCTTTTGAGCTTTTGCTAATGCGTCAACCATTGCTTCATCACTAGAATCCGCATATGCTTTAACTTTTCCAGACCATTGGGCCTTTGCATTAACAGATACTTCTACTGAAGATTGAGATTCACGAATTTCTCTACTTGTTTCGTTTGACTGTTGGTTCTCCATTTTTCTTCTCCTTTTTTGATGGGTTTAAAGATTCTTTAGCAATATTTTCCATATTTTGAACTTCAGTTAAATTAGAAACAACTGAAGCAAGAATATCTAATCTATACGATAAACTTAATATCATATTTAATAGTGTGCCTGACCGTTCGTTTGTATCCATTTTGTCCCACTTTTCTTCAAACTTCTTAAATGCTTCTTGCATTTTTTCATCAGTGGGTGGACCCTTTGGGATGTCTGTCATAATTTTTTCTTCTTTACCTTTTGGTTTGTCTGTCATAATTTTTTCTTCCTTACCTTTTGTTTTTCTTTATGTTCTTTAGCTAATTTGAACAATTCAGTCTCATATTTTACCTTTGGTTTCTTTATCTTTTTCTTCCTTTTTATTTTTGTAGGAAGAAGAGTATCCTTTAGCTCAGGTTGCTCTTTACCATGATGATAAACAGTTCCATTCGAAGCTACAAAAATTTTATATAAATGCCAACCTCGTGGTTTTTTATTTTTAGGAGATACCTTTCCTAGTAATTTTTTTTTTTCTTCATCTGATAATAGGTTGTAACATTTAATATATGTACAACGTGAGCAAGTTATTTTAGTTACAACTTCATCGCCTACTATACACCATTCACCACATTTACAGCAAGTAAGCCACCAATGATTATCAAAATATTCTGGCTTTGTTTTCATATTCTAAATTTACTAAGTTTATGAGTATACTTCCAAGTATTTTTTTTCATTTTAATTCATCCCCATTTAAAAAAACTTTATCCACTTTTAAAGTATCTGATTGTTCGTATAAGGCGCCCGCTAATAATATAGTTAATAGTTTCTTCATTTACTACTCCTTATTTTCGTGTCCAATGTAATTTACCATTCCAAGTTTCATATACTTGCCATCCACATGTTTTTGTAAATAAACATTTCCATTTATGATCTTGAGATATAGATTTAGTAATAATTGGTTTCATATTATATCCACACATACATTGAGGACTATTATTATACCACTTATTTATAAACCATTTATAGAGTCCCACTATAATCTCTTCCTTTTATTAACTTGTTATGGCATCTACAATAAAAAGGATGAGACACAAGAGATTCTGTTGAATTATAGTCAAAAGTTATTTCTTCGTCTTTTGTTATAGTATTAATAGCTCTTAATACTATTTTTCTATCGCCTCCTGCTTTTAATAGACGTTTAGCAGAATCTATTTTTGCATTAGGATTACAATGATGATTTAGATACTTACCTATATCATCTTCAAAATGTCTATCTTCAAATTGAATAGAAGTGCGCGTAGGCTCTGAAACAAAATTAAGATGAAATGAATATATTATATCATTTTTATTAATATTTGTTAAGGCTATAATGCCTTTCATTGTAGAATGTACAAGACTTACTTTTACTAACATTTATTCGTAATCTCTAATACTTATTCCAACAGGAAATCTAGGAATTTCATCATCTGTTAATTCTTGATAACGTACAGTTAAGTATTTTCCAAGATAAGATGAACCATAAGTAAATAGATCACGTCTTTCTTCTTGTGTACCTTTAGGGCGCACCCAGAATTGTTTATCTTCAGAAGTTTTACATTGCCAGACTACACATCCTTTTTCTGTGCCGTCTCCCTCTTTATAATCACATATTTCAAACTCGGAATCAATAAAGGATTTATACTTTTGAAGATCAGCACTACGGTGCTTCATTTTATAAACGCCGTTTGCGTTTCTAAGTATTATTCCTTCATAGCCTTGTTGAATATATTCGCCATGTTTTTCTTGCATTTCTTTCTCGTTAGATACTTTTTCGGTTTTAATTAGTTGTGTAGATAGTTCTAAGAAACTATCAAATAACTGCCTAAGACCCTCTTTACGAATTGCATATTTTGTAGAAGTATCTGTCCAAAACATATCAAATACTACAAAGTAAATCTTACTTAAAGTTTCCTTAGTATTCTCATGTCTACGTAAAGTACCTGCAAGTTCTTGAAATGTTAACTTATCTGAATATAATTCACCATCCAGATACAAAGTATCAGTATTCCAATTTAATAGTGCTGCTTGATCAAAAAGTCTTTCCAATTCTTTTTCAATATGTAGCATTGGAGTCATTGATTTACCCTTACGAGTAAACATTTTAATTATTCCATCAGCTCTTCCTACTGTGCATCTAACGCCGTCTATTTTAGGTTGTACATAACATGGCCAACTTATATTATGACTACGTTTTGTGTAAGGATGTGCCAACATCGGAAGTATAGGAGTACTTAAGGTTGTTTTATCTTTCTGATAGCCTTCATCTACTTTTCTATTATATTTACTTTCAGCATCTTTACAAGCCTGTTCATATGCACTAGTTTCATTAACTTTTCCAAGGTTTTTACCAACTGGAACAAGCTTTTCTTGCACTTGAGCTTTTCCGTCTATATATCCAAAAGTATATAATATATGACCTAGCTGTTCGCCAGTCTCATAAACTTCACTTTGCCACATTTTTATTTTACCATTAGACGCCAAAGCATATATCGGTCCAAATTTATTCATACTTTATTTTTCCTTTTTTATTTTTCTTTTGATTTTAACGCGAATTATACTGTGCTTGAGGCAGCAAATCGTTTAATGAATTTGTGATTCTTTGAAAAAGAGAAACAAATGTAATGAAACGTTTGCGGAGCAGGGCACATGTTAATGAGCGTCAAAAATCATCTTACCATTCTATTTCGGCTTTATTATGTGATCTAAGATATTGATTTGTCTTACTAAAATGTTTACATCCAAAAAATCCACGATCTGCTGAAAATGGAGAAGGATGAGAAGTACGTAATACAAGATGTTTATCTAGATTTATTAATTCTTCCTTAGACTGTGCAAAAGAGCCCCATAAAAGAAATACAAGATTTTCTTTATCTTTACTAAGTCTATGAATGACTGTATCTGTAAACTGTTCCCAGCCCTTTACCCTATGGGAGGCTGGTTCATTTTTACGTACAGTTAAAATAGAATTTAATAATAAAACACCTTGTTTTGCCCATTTGGTTAAATCACCATGTGTAGGAACAGGCAATCCAACATCTTGAGATAATTCTTTATATACATTTTGTAATGATGGGGGAACCTTTACTCCTTTTGGAACTGAAAAAGATAATCCCATAGCTTGACCTATGCCATGATAAGGATCTTGTCCCAGAATTATAACTTTAATGTTATTTAGTGTTGTATTATTAAAAGCATTAAATATCTTATTTCCTTCTGGAAATATAGTATTGGTTGTCATCTCTTTAGTTAAATAACTTTTAAGATTAACCATATACTTTTCTTTAAACTGATCTTCTAAAAGAGTTAACCAATCTTTAGGTAGTTGAACACTCATTAGAAATGTACTAATATACGTTTCTCATCAAAGTCGATTTCAACATTTGATGGACATAAGTATTCTTTATAGGAATATTGTTTAATTTCAATATCCCAACTAGGGTCTTTTACAGTATTTATTTCTATTTCTCTTTCTTCGTCGAGGTCTTTAGAAAAGACTAGTTCTCCTATAATAGAATGAATACTTGGTGAGATACTTTTTATACCCCAAGATCTTCCTTCAAGCTCTACAGACCATTTTATCTCTAAAGAAGAGTCATCATAATCTCTGTATTCTTGTAAGGGAACAGGTTGTATTATAACATCTAACCCTTTAATTGCAGTTATATAGGTTGTATCTATCATAATTTATCTATAATTCCTTTAGCTATTACTTTTTTCTTTAGTTCAGGTGACAATGTTTTAATTTGTTCTTTACTTATAGAAATATTTAATTTACCTTTAACAAGTTCTTTAAACTCTTTGTAGGTCAAATCATCTATTTCTATATCAATAAAAGAAGCTTCGCCTATTGTTATTGTATTGGTTTTTACATTACCACTTACTGTTAGATCTCCATCTGTATCTCCAGTAGTTTCTTTTGTACTGATATAACTAAAATCAGTATTAGGAGAACTTACTGAAGAAGTCCAATATTTTTCTTTTTTATTTGCCATGAATTTTAAATACCTTCCCATGCTGTTCTACTACACTCTGATCTCCATGTTCTGAAACAACAAATAAATGCTTACTATAAGGTAACTTAGGACTAGATTCAACATATCCATCAGTTAAGTGAACCATTAATTGGGGTGGTCTAATATCTTTAAAGTGTTCATCAAGACACGAGATATAAGTACCGCCTCCTCCTGGTATTTCCATTTTTAGAAGCTTTTGTTGATTGCCTCTGGTAACTTTTTCTACTTGACGTATTTCAGTATCCCAGAATATAATATCCATATTAATTTGTTCGAATGCATTAGCTATTCCAATAATTTCTGACATATATTCAGTATATTCAGTCTTTGAAATAGATCCAGAACAATCAATAGTACATGTAATGTTTAGATTTTCTTTTATTTCATAAGGCATATAAAAGCCGGTAGAATAACTGCGTCTACCTGGTCTTTTAAATGTAAAATTATATAGAATATCTTTAGTTAAGTACTGATAAAGTAAGGCTTTCCAATTAAGTTTAGGATTTAAAATATCATCCATCATCCTGTCAATATAACTAGGAAGTTTTCCTCTAGCTTTTGCTGCAGTTGCAGCATCTACTAACTTACCTTGCCATTCTTTAGCAATGGCTTGTTTTTCTGGTTCGGACAAATGATCACCATATTCATGACTATCAAATTGGCCTTCACCCAAGACCTCTACATCAATCTTATCTGTGTTACTAGATAGATATTCGTAAATTTCTTCGGCACTTTTTTCTTTAACGTCTATTTCAAATGTTCCATTTTTACCATTAATAGAATATACAGTGTAGCCGTTTTTAGGAATTAAAACTCCTTTAGGTAAACTAAAGCCTTCAGATAAAATCATATAATTAATAATCATATCTGCCGCGACATTCCATAACATCATATCGCGTTTACCAAGTCGTAAAAGATGCTGTAAAGCTACATGCATAGTTTCATGACATAATACTCCTTTAACTTCGAGATCTGTTAACTTATCTATGAATTCAGGATTATAAATCGCATTCCCTTCAAAGTTAACACCCATAGTAGGAATATTAGTATCTTCCTTTATAGACATATTCATAACTAAATGAGCAAAGAAAGGTGAATCCTTTTGTAACTGAATCTTTGCTTTAGTTATTTTTTCTTTTGGTGTAAAAGTTGCCATAACTTTTCTCCTTATTCTACTTCTATAATAAATTTTCCTAATCTTGGTGCAACATCGTCAATAAATGTTTGTGATGCTTTTGCTCTACGTTTAAATGAAGCTCTATCGCCATCACGCATGAGACGAAGAGTCATTACCGCAAATTCTTCTGGAACATGTTTTACAACTTCTATGGCTTTATCAAACATTTTATAATCTTTTAGGAATTTTTCTGCTAATCCACCAGTAACAGCAAATAACTTACTAACTTCGAAGTCACTTACAATTTCTGGTGTTGCAAATATTGTTTTCCAGTTTAACTCTTTAAAATATTTGACATAAGCTTGAAATTCAGTAGCAAACGCTTCTCCTACTGAAATAGATACAAACATATTAGCTTCGCCGCTTGTAATATCTAAGCCCTTTAACAGTCTAGAAGCTCTTGCAATTCCTCTAGGAGTTGTACTTTTATCTGTACCATTCTCTGATACACGATAAAGATATGACTCTTTCCAATTGACAAAAGCAATTAGATGAGGATTTACTTTTGAGCCAGCAGCCCAGTTTGTCCAGCTATCAACATCTGCAGTTAATTCTGCTTCGCAGAATCTATCTCTTAAAGGCAAAGGCATATCAAAAGTATATGCTTTATCTTCAGCTCGATTACCTGCAGCAATAAGTAAAACATTATCACTTAGTTTCATATCAGACATACTACGATCGTTAATGATTTGATAAGCACTCCCTACCACAATAGGTGTGGCAAGATTTATCTCATCAAAGAATATAACTCCATCTGATTTAAGTTTACAAAAGTAAACAATCCAAGCTGGCGGAAGAGGTTCTAAAGTATCTCCTGTAAGCTTAGGAATACCACGTAAATCAGTGGTATCCATTTGACTTAATCTCTGATCACATAGTACAAAGTACTTTTCAGGATTTTCAAATAGTTTGCCTTTTTCTTCTTTATTAGTATTGTTCCAAATTACAAATTCAAGACCTTTGTCTTTTGCAATTTGTTTGAAAACCTGTCTAGGTATTTCAGATTTACCAATACCGGGTGGACCCCCAACAAACAAGGGATCTTTGGTCTTATAGCAACGTTTGATCACATCACCATAAGTTTGTGGGTTTAACTTAAGCATAGTTTCTCCTTTTGTTTAAGTTATTTAAAAGATGCCAGAAGCAAGTATACGTCCAGCATATTTTGTTTGTGCTTTTTCAAGTATATTAATTGCTTCTTTTTTAGCATTAAACATTTTACTAAATAAAGTATCTATAGCTTTATCTTGTATTAAATCTGCTAAACCAAATATATAATATGAACTTTCCCACGATGCCTTAGCTGTGGGTGTTTTATCAATATTTTGAAGTAGAGGTATATCAATTTTATTATCAAATGGATAACCACTTACATCAATATCAAATTTATCTTGTAAAATTTTAGTATCGGAACTACTAGGTTTTATAGGAATGTTTAATATAGATTCTTGTATTGTACAAGATGAAATTACTATATTTAATTCATATATAGGCACTTCATATTTTGAACCTGTAGAGCGATTTATGTTATTTAAGGAATTAACTGTAGAAATTTCTCTAGCTATTACTTGTTTAACAGTATATGGTTTTGATAATGAAATAGATAAATTTGATGAATCATCTTTTTTATCTATAAGTTTTAATTGTTCTTTAAGTAAATCTCTAAGACCATATAATTCTCTAGAAACCTCAATTTGATCTTTTCGGTTTCTTAATCCATTAAGAACAAGATCTATATGTTCTGTTGAAAGTTGATCATATAATTGATCAGAACTGTACCAGCTGGCTCTTGCGCCCCAGCTACTCATTTTCCCAACTTTCTTCCAGATACAAGGTCCTCTTGGAGTATTTCGTCCATCATACTTATTTGTTCCATCAGAAAACCTTTTGTTTTTAGGACTTACTCCATTAATAGGACATAATACATCATAAAACAATTTTCCAAATGATTTTTTTATACCTGTAGCAGTTGTTCCGGCTACATCTGAAACAGATCTTTTAGGGATCGCCTTAAGAATAGAAAGTTCTTCTTCTTTTTTACCCAACCAAAGATCATTAATTTTTTTACTTGCTTTTTCTAGAGAGTGTACTCTAGTAATTAATTCGTTCATAATATTCCTTTGAATTTATAAATATTTTGTACTTATTCCTATAGTTCATCTAATAACATTTCAAGTTTTCTTACTTTTTTTCTTCCAAGTATACTTCCTTTAATAGAACGTTTTAGTGATCTTACTATAGATTCTAAACAAAATACACACATATTTTGACGAAATGCCCAAGTGAAATGAGTTTTAGTACGGAGAGCTAAATGAGCTTCTCCTGGTAAAATATTACATTTGCATAAATGGCAACGTCTTTGACGAATTGCCCGCTCTATTAATTGAGTAGCCTCCCATATCCAATTTGTAATACGATTATGGGGGAAGGGTATAGAATTCGCTTTGGTAGACAAACCATATAATTCGTTATTATCTATATCTCTTAATCTTAAAGTTTTCATAAACTTTCCTTAAAAAGGCATTGGATCAAGATCTGGACCTTTTTCTTCTAAAGATTCAATACGTTGACCCGTTATAGTTTGAATTTTATTAATTAATTCTTTATGACTAGTTAAAATAAAGTCATAATTTTTACCATAAACCGTATGAATATGTAATTCATATTTGTTATTATCTTGATCATCAATCTTAGTAAATGTTTCAATATTATATTTATTAAAATAAACATCACCAAGTTTTACATAACGTTGTGCGTTTGAGTACATCTTATTCTCCTTTATTTTGAAATATTAATGGAAGAGGGAGGGTAAATGATGGTAGGAGCCTCCCCCTCCCTGACGGGGCTTTAAAAAGGGAACAGTAGACCTAAGATAGCATTGTTTTCAGGGAATTATCCTTTCGGTTTCCAGCACTGCGTGGGTATGTCCCCTTTCAGACACTGTACCTGTAAAAGGTATATTAATTTAAAGTAGGTGTGGTTGAGCTTCTGTTATACCAGCATTAGTAACTTGTATAAATGTAGCTCTTTCCTGAAATTCTTTTAATGTAGTAGCCCCAACATAAGAACAAGCACTACGAAGACCATGTAAAACATCATCTATTATTCTTTTTACTTTTCCTTTATATGGAACTATAGTAGAATAGCCTTCTACATTTTTTGTTTCTCCTCTATCAATTTTACTTTCTAGAGAAGCACTTCCTCTGTATTTCTTCTGTAATTTTTCATTAGGCCATGTTCCTGTTTTTTCAAGAATTCCAGGAGTTTCTTTTGTACCACTTAAAAGAGAACCTAATATAACAGCATTAGCTCCTGCCGCAATAGCTTTTGCAATATCTCCGGGGGTTCTTAAACCTCCGTCAGCTATTACAGGAATATTATGTTTGGAAGCCACTTCATTTATTTCTTGTAAACACGATATCATAGGAATACCGACTCCTGTTTGAATACGTGTAGAACATAAACTACCTGAACCAATTCCTACTCTTAAAGAGTCGGCTCCCCAATTTATTAAATCTTTAGCAGCTTCTTTTGTTGCAATACTTCCTGCCATAATATGTACCTGATGGTCAAATTTATTTTTTAAAGAAGTTAAAGCATCTTTAATCAGTTTATGATGACCATGAGCAACATCTAGTATTAATAAATCTATATTAGCATTAATTAGTTCTTCTGCTCTTTCTAAATAGTCCGCTGTAGCTCCGATCGCAGCTCCCACAGGATATCTACGATTTTCTGGAAGACGGCTTCTTAATTTCAATTGTTTTACTTGAAATCTTTGTTCTTCTATAGGAAGAAACTTATGTAATACGCCTATACCTCCACATTTTGCCATAGCAAAAGCCATTTCAAATTCAGTAATAGAATCCATAGGAGATGATATAACAGGAGCAGTTAACGTTAAAGTATTAGAAAGCTTGACAGAAGTATCAATATCTTGTCTATGACGAATTTCACTATATTGTGGAATTATATTAACATCATCATAGGTAAGAGCTGTCTGAGTCAATGAATTAGTTTGCATCAGTCTAAATGTTTTAGTTTACCGTCTAAGGTACTAAGATCTAAAAACCAACCTTTAGTCTTTATTGCTGCCATAATAGTATTAGCTATTGTAGTACGAGCAGCCTCAGAACCAAGATTCATTTGATGGTTTTGATCTTTAGATAAATCTTCTAGTACAGCTAGTATCAATTTTTTCATAGTAGTATTTCCTTTCTTTTTTATTTTTTGTATCATGCAGGTGGATATTCAATTAATTCCACAAATTAAATAAATGTGTTCCAATTAGTTTAAACGAGCGTTGTGAACTCTTTGTTAACTTTATTCCTAATTCTTGATCTTCATAATCATAATCCATATCTTGTAACTTTTTTGCACATTTTAAGCCATAAAGTATTTCACCTAATACATTATCCCAGCGTTGCTCTGCTAATACATCAGCTTCATCGTCAACACCATCTTTAACTCTATACATTGATGAAGGTACACCTTGCTTGTTTGTTCTTAATATTTCTAACATTGGTATTAAACTATTTACTAACCAATAATCTATAGACCAAGCATCTTTATCAGACCATCCTTGTTTACCGCGTTGAATAAAATATTTGATACAATATGGAAATTCTTTTAACGATCTATAGGCAGTGCCAATAGGTACTATAAAATATTTATTGTACCACTTTTCGTTATATTTTTTCCACCTTGTTTCATATTCATCTATATCTAGATAATCATCTTCTTTATTCATCTTTTTCCTCAAACATTGGTTTAATATCATTATCCCAATCTACTTTTCTACAAATATAAGCAGCCGAATATTCTCCTTTATCGCCTAATACTTCTGTTTCTTCCCAAACCAGTCTTTCGCCTTTTTTCCAATTTAATTTATCCATAAGTTCTTTAGGTAAATCTATATAAAGTAATGTTTTTAGGTTTAGTTGTATTTTTTCTTGTATTGTTACTTCATAAGTATAACTCATTTTTGGCTCCTATGCTTCCGCGCCTATGTTATCTTCTATTTTCAGTTTTATTATTTCTACCATTTTTCTTAATGGATCATTACTAGGTATTTGTTCTATAAAATCTTGATCTATCTTTCCTTTTACAATACCTGCCATAAACGTTTTTGCCATTTTTAATCGTTTATTAAATTCTGTTGTTCGTTTTTGTTGATCTTTTTTTGATAAATCATCAAATGGTGTCTTCATCAATTTCGTATATTCTTTAAACTTCATATTCGTTCTTTATCCAAATAGTTCGTTGAAATCTTTCTGACCATTCTGGGTGTCCACAACAATCTTTTGTTTTAAATTGCTGTATCCAAAATTCTAACTCGTCCTCTACTGGTTCCTTTACATATAACCATTCTCCATATACACCTTTAACACGGCAGCCTTTCATTCTTTTCTTTATGTATTTTGCTAATTCTTTATTATCTATCATACAGCTGATCTGTGGAGCAACCTTGTTTTCTTTAACCATTCTCTAATCATTCTTATTCTCTTATCCATGAAGAAGTAAATGTAGGTCTAACAATCAAAACTATAATTGATTCAGTATAACCTTCAACACTTGCTTCTATTATTGCAAACCAATTAACAAAATTAGGTAAAATTA
>PVBE010875037.1_pt1 | contig 41641 bp, 38 predicted proteins | sample 1631181 | NCBI WGS metagenome assembly PVBE01 (sample SAMN08397723, study PRJNA350692) | Marine metagenome, whole genome shotgun sequencing project. | isolation source: water | place: Pacific Ocean | collected 2012-04 | reverse complement strand
GGCGGTCGCCAGGAAAGTGAATCGCTTCGGACTCGAGAGGGGCGGCTTCAAGCTGGTACTGAACAAGGACGTCGGCGACATCGCCGCCGAGATGATCCCCGAACCCTACGCCAAGCTGCTGCGCACGCTGAAAGAAGTGCTCGACCCGAACAACATCATGAATCCGCACATGCTGAGCCTGCCCTAGCAATCCGTCAGACGAGCCGGCGGCGGCACACGGGCGCTCGGGTTCCCGGCCACACCCCGAAGCCTGTCAGCTCACAACATTTGTCCGCGGGTCCTGATTCGACGATGCTCGATGGCTCATGGCTTCAGAAGGTTCCGACCTCACCCGTTTGGTCCTCTTGAGTGCACGATGGTCGTATCGAGGTGCTGAGTGCGGATACACAGGAATGTCATGAGACACAGCTGAACTGGGGCGAAGCGCCCCATTAGCCGACCCCAACGGATTGAGGTTGCCCCACAGCCGAGATCCGCTGAGCTGAACGTTGCGGCAGCGCGGCCTACGAAAGGGGGAAAGACCTTTCACGAAAGAGGAAAGGCATTGCCCACGCGGCCCTTGGGATGTCGCTATCCTCCTGAAATCGTTGAGTGTCCGCTCGGCACGGGATTTACGTTTCTTCTCGTGCACCTGCTGGACGGGGCGGCTGCGTGTAGCCCCTTCCCGCGTCGTGCATCCGGGGCCGCGCCGAGTGCAGCAGGAGTCAGGAGGAAGGCTGCCATGCCCGCCCGCATTCGTTCGGATGCCCTTCGCCCCGGAGCCCTCCTCGCAATCTCCTTTGTTCTCGTTTTCGTGCTCGCCGTGTCGGCGTCGGCAACGGCGCGTGCGGGCACCATCGCCTACACGGTGACGGTCACCGGCAGCGCCCAGTCGGAGGATGAGAACGTGATCGGTTTCGAGTTCACCCCCAATCAAGCGGTCACGGTGGATTCGCTGGGCTTCTACGATCACCTCGGCGACGGGCTGACCAACGCCCACGCGGTCGGCATCTGGCGGGTCTCGGATGAGAGCCTCATCACCTCGGTCACCATCCCGTCCGGAGCATCAGCCACTCTGACGTCCTCGTTCAGATTCGAGGCGATTACGCCGGTCCTCCTGGCGGCCGGGGCGGCGTACAGGATTGCGGCGGCCTATACGGCCTCGGACGACATCTTCTGGTTTGGCCCGACGATCTCGGCTGATGCCGCGTTCGCGTTCGAGGGCGACACGAAGGTCGCACTGGGGACAACGATCTTGACATTCCTGACGGTTTCCTTTCCCAGCTTCAGGTCGACCGCCAACTTCACCTTTACCGCAGTGGATCCCACACCGCCTGTGCCGTTGCTGAGCCCGCTCGCCATCGCGCTGTTGGGAACCTCGATGGCGCTTGCGGGCATGAGACGCCTGCGCGCCTAGCGTGCCAGCAGTATCGAGCCCAAACCCGAATCCGAATCCGAACAAGAGCCGCCCATCGCCGTAGAAGAGGGCGGGCAATCGCTTCCGGCTAGAGAATCAGCCCCGCCAGACAACCGGTCATGCAGGTTGCGAGGGTGCCGGCGAGGATCGATCGGAGTCCAAGGGCAGCGGCTTCGGGGCGACGCTGCGGCGCGAGGCCTTCGGTTCCGCCGAGCAGAATCGCCAGCGAGCCGAAGTTCGCGAAGCCACATAGCGCGTACGCTGATCACCGCGCTGCGCTCTGAGATGCTGCTCTGCTGCGTTCCACAACATCGCGTTGAACCAGTTCCGGATCTCCTGCATGATCTCAGGAATCATTGAGGCGCGATCATGCGGCTTGATGGACTGATGCGCAGCGGGACCCGAACCACATGCAACCGGAAGATGCGCTCCCGACGATCGCCGAAATTGCGATCACACTCGCAGGATTCAGTAGCCTTGTTGCAGTGTGGCGACCTCTCTCGGCCGCTCCCTGGTCCAAGCAGGAGTTGCTGCGAATTCACGGTCTTCTCATCAGCTCTGCCGTCGTGCTGCTGTGTGCTCTTCTTCCATTCGGTCTATCGGGCGTTCAGTCTTCAAACGGGGTGACCTGGGGGTTCCCGCTTGTCATCTATAGCATCATCAACCTTGGGTACGTTGCACTAACGCTCCGTCGGATCTTCAGTCGGGAACTTGAGGTGACAAGTCCACGTCTCGTATGGTCGGTGTTGATAACATCTGGCGCAGTGAACTCAATCCTATTGCTGAGCGGGCTTGGCATCTTGCTGCCCCACTCGGCCGGTGTCCTGGTTCTTGGGCTCGTGTGGGGTTTCGTGACAGCTGTCGTGTCGCTTCTGGCAACGATCACCCATGGACGCTGGGTCCACCCGATGCATAACACCTTTCATTTCCGCCGTCCTCGAAAGACAACGACGCCCTACCCGACAAGCAATGCAATCTCCTGCGCTCGAACATTCGAAGCTGTGATTCCGACGGGCGCGGCATGAGACACAGCTGGGCTAGGGCGTAAGCTCACCATCCGCCTCAACCTCAACCGGGATGCCGTTGGCGACGCTGGTGCCGGAGATCGCGTCGAGGGCGTGCTCGTCGGTGAGCGTGTTGGCGCTCTGACCCGGTTGGTGTTCGCTCGCCACCGAGAGTGCCGTAGCGAAATCGGTATGTCCGTAGCCGTGAGGGAGGCTCACGACGCCTCTCATCATTTCGTCGCTCACCTGCACTGGGATCGAGACGACGCCGGTTTGATTGCTCATGCGAGCGGTGTCACCCGACTCGAGACCTCGAGCGGCGGCGTCATCAGGATGCATGAGCAATTCGCAGCGCGGCCGGCCGCTGGCCAGGGATGGCAGGTTGTGAAGCCACGAATTCATATTGCGTAGCTGTCGGCGACCCACGAGCAATAGCCCAGAGGGCGGTCCCGCGTCGAAACTTGCGCCCAACCGCACAAACTCCGGTTCCAGTTCGCTCGGCATCAACTGAATCCGCCTTCCGGCTGAGCGCAAGAGCCCCGGGAGTCGTGATTCGAGGGGGCCGAGGTCGACGACGCCATCGGCTTTGCGTATCCCAGCCAGGGAGAGGCCGGATGCATCGTCTCGAAACCCATCGCCCAGGGGTCCTGAACGCAGGAGCAGATCGAGACGTCGCATCGGTCCCGCTTGGTCGCCCAGCGCTCTGCGGGCCGTTTGGATCGAGACCTCCTGGCAGTGACGAGCGGATGGGCCGACGCATCGGGCAAGTGCTTTCTCGTGTTCACTCTGCTCGAAGGCTTCGGCCGATACACCGGCCAGCCGAGCGCCGATTTCCAACATCACTTGCCATTGCTCGGGCAAGCCGGGCTCCGAAGCCAGCGCGGCACCCGACCAGCGCACGTAATTGCGCACTGCGGTCCCCTGGAACATGTAGTCGAAATTCTCGAATTCGAGCTGAACGCGGCTCGGCAATATGAAGTCGGCGTGTCGCGTCGTTTCATTGCGATAGATATCGAGTGAGACCATGAAGTCGAGTTGTGGGAGGGCCGCTCCCAGGCGTGCGCCGTTTGCAACCGAGAGCACGGGGTTGCCACAGATCGTCAGCAAACCCCGAATCCGATCTTCTCCCCCCGCGTCGATTTCCTCTGCCAACACCGCCGAGGGCAGCGTTCCGTTGACCTCGGGAAGACCCCGCACCGCCGTCTTGAAACGACCGACAGGCATTGGCCCCGCCTCGGTCGGTGCGTCTTCGAGATCCCCTGTCGCAAAACGCGGAAACATCGAACCGCCCGTCTCGTCGAGGTTCCCGGTGAGGTAGTTGAGCGCGTAGATGAAAAAGCTCGCAAGGGTGCCGAATTCCTGGCTGCAGGTGCCGATCCGTCCGTACGCACAGCCGCGCCGTGCGGCGGCGAAATCTCGCGCGAGCGCGCTCACAGCGTCTGCTGCGATGCCCGTCATCTCCGCCACCGCCGCCGGGGCATAGCGTGCGACCGCAGCTTCGAGTGCCGCAAGACCATCGTTCGAGTCCGCCAGGCGTCCCGGCGCGACCAACCCTTCGGCAAAGATGGTGTGAATCATCCCCAATAGCATGAACGCATCGCTGCCGGGGCGGATAAAGATATGCTGGTCCGCTTCTGCGGCAGTCTCGCTGTAGCGGGGATCGACGACGACGACGCGTCCGCCCCGTTTGCGAAGCTCTCGCAGTCTGCGCTTCATGTCCGGCGCCGACATGATGCTGCCCTGGGAGATGACGGGATTGCCGCCCAAGATGAGAAAGAAGTCGCAGTGATCGAGATCGGGCACCGGCAACATGCCGCGGCCAAACATCAGGCGAGCGGCAACGACCTGGGGAAACTGATCCATTGTGATGGCTGAAAATCCGCGCGGGCTGCCGAGTGACAGCAGAAGATGCGGGAGATAGAGCTGCGAGCCGACGTCGTGACCGATCGGGTTGCCGATGTAGTAGGCGATAGACATCGGGCCGTGGACACTACGGAGCGCGATCAGCTTCTCGGCGATCTCGTCATAGGCGTCGTCCCAGGAGACCCCCTGCCAACCGGCCCGAGTGCGGCGCTGGGGACGACGCAGTCGATCGGGGTCTTCATGAATCCCCTGGCTCGCGAATGCCTTGGGGCAGATATAGCCTCGGCTTCTCGGGTCGTCGGGATCACCCGAGATGTCGAGTACACGGCGTGCTTGCGGATCGACCTCGATACGCAGGCCACAACTGGCCTCACAAATTGGACATGAACGCTTTACGATCATCGAGGTCACGGTAGCACCCGGAGACGGCCCTACCCTCCCGTCCTCAATGATCAGAGGAAATCTCGTTGCCTAGCCTTCAGATCAACAGGTCGAGCGGTCGAACCCAAAAGAGAGGCAAAACAGAATGTCATCACCGAGGATAAAACCGTCACCCGTGTTGTCGCGAGTAGATGGAGGAGGGCGGGCAACCGCTTCCGGCTAGAGAATCAGCCCGGCCAGACAACCGGTCATGCAGGTTGCGAGGGTGCCGGCGAGGATCGATCGGAGTCCGAGGGCAGCGGCTTCGGGGCGACGTTGCGGCGCGAGGCCTTCGATTCCGCCTAGCAGAATCGCCAGCGAGCCGAAGTTCGCGAAGCCACACAGCGCGTAGGTGCTGATCACTGCGCTGCGCTCCGAAATGCTGCCCGCGGCGATTGCCTCGGCCAATCTCTGATAGGCGAGAAACTCGTTGAGGACGGTCTTGATTCCGATCAGCGCGCCGACTTGTCGGGCTTCGTCCCAGGGAATCCCCATCACGAAGGCGAGTGGGGCGCAGAGTAATCCGAGGACCGCCTGAAGCGTCAGATCGGGCCAGCCCAGGAGCCCACCGAGCCAGCCGAAGAAGTCGTTGACCAGGGCGACCAGCGCGACGAAGGCCACTAGCAACGCGCCGACATTGAGCGCCAGCCGAAGGCCGGCGAGACCACCCTCGGCGGCGGCATCGATCAGGTTGCCCGAAGTGGCCGCCTCGAGCTCGGGCAGGACGCCCATGGTCTCTGGGGTTTCCGTCTCAGGGATCATGAGCTTCGCGACGACCAGCCCGGCGGGCGCCGAGATCAGACTCGCGACGACGAGATGTCCTCCGAAGCCCGCTTCGCCGAGAATCTGCGCATACGCGACCAGCACCGAGCCGGCGATCGTCGACATGCCGAGGGTCATGAAAGTGAAGAGTTCCGATCGCGTCATACTCGCCAGGTAGGGGCGCACGACCAGGCCCGACTCGGTCATCCCCATGAATATGTTGGCGACCGCCGCGAGTGACTCCGCGCCCGAAACGCGAAGCGTCTTCGAAAGTACGCGGGCCAGCCCGCGTACGATCGGCTGCACCCAACCCAGGTAGTACAGGGTGCCGAAGACGCTGCCCATGAAGATGATGACCGGAAGCACGCCCAGGGCGAAGGAGAAGCCCGAGTCGAGCAGTGGGCCGAAGACGAAGGCCGTGCCGGCATTCGTGTAGGTGAGCAGCCGGCCGATTGCGATCTCGGCGGCAGTGAATACGATCCCACCGACGCGGGTGCCGAGCAGCAGCAGCGCCAGGGCGAATTGAACACCGACACCCCATACGATTGCGCGCCAATCGATGGCTCGGCGGGCGGTCGAGCAGAGCCAGGTGACGCCGAGCAGGACGAAGAACCCGACTCCGGAGAGGGCGCGCAAGCCCCATTCTTCGGTCATGGCGTCCGTCATGGATCGTCTTCGAGGGCCGCGACCAGTTCCCGGGTGCTCTGGCTCGGGTTCAACGCGCCGGCAATGACTGAAATCACCGCGACCCCGGCGGCCCCCGCCGAGCGCAGGCTCGCCAGCTGGTCGCGCTCGATGCCACCGATCGCGATCAGCGGTCGCGGTGCCGCCAGCTCGCTGGCCTCGGTCACGGCCTCGAGCCCCCGCGCAGCGTACTCCGAGCGCTTGGACCTCGTACCGAAGACGGGTCCGAAGGCGACGTAGTCGACGTCCTCGCTCCGGGTCGCCTCCAGCTGGGCACGCGTGTGGGTCGATCGGCCGACGGCGAGGCGCCTGCGCGCTGGCTCGGGCAATGCGCTGGGCGGCAGGTCCCCCTGACCCAGATGCACTGCGTCGGCCTCGGCCAGCAGTGCGAGATCGAAGCGGTCGTTCACGACGAATCGCACGCCGGCCTCTCGCGTGATGGCACGGATGGCGCGTGCCCATTCGAGGGCCTGACCGTCGGTGGCGTGTTTGGCTCGAAGCTGGACGACGACTGCACCGCCTGCGCAGGCCGCTCGTGCCTGCTCGACGGGATCGCGTCCCCAGCGCGGATCATCGTCGGCGAGCACATGGAGTCCGCAGTAGTCCTGGCCGCGAGTGCGCTGGTCCAAGTCTTGCCGTTAGCCTCGCTGAGGAAGCTCGATGCCGAGCTCCGTGATCTTCTTGCGCAGCGTATTGCGATTGATGCCGAGTATCGCCGCAGCGCGAATCTGGTTGCCCTGGGTCCTTTCGAGCACGCTCTCGAGCAGTGGACGTTCGACCCGTGCCTGGATTCGATGATAGGCGTCTGCGATCTCGCCCGGTACGTCGAGCAGCTTCTCGATCTCGCGCCGGACGGACTCCTCGAGGCTGAGCTCGGTGTCGGCCGATCCGGATTTTCGGGTCAGGAAGTCGAATTCTTCCGGCGCCAGAACGTCGTCGGTCGAAAGTACGAGCGCGCGCTTGATCGCGTTCTCGAGCTCGCGAACATTGCCGGGCCAGTCGTGTTTTTCGAGCCTCTCGATCGACTGATCGGGCAGGCTGACGGGGCCTTCCGCGAGCTCCGAGGCGTAGCGATCCACGAAGTGAAGGGCGAGGGTGCGGATATCTTCCACGCGTTCGCGCAGCGGCGGGATCGACATCGGGACGACCCGGAGTCGGTAGAGCAGGTCCTCGCGGAACGCGCCGGCGCGAACCCGCTCGTCGAGATCTCGGTGGGTGGCTGCGACGATGCGCACGTCGACGATCTCGGCGTCGCGACCGCCGACGGGCGTGACTTCACCCGATTGCAGGACGCGCAGCAGCTTCGCCTGCAGATCGATCGGCATGTCGCCGATCTCGTCGAGAAAGAGTGTCCCGCCCGAGGCTTCTCTGAAGCGACCCAAGCGGGCGGAGATCGCGCCCGTGAAGGCGCCGCGCACATGTCCGAAGAGCTCGCTCTCGAGCAGCTCGCGGGGAATCGCGGCGGCGTTCACTGCGATGAAGGGACGCTCCGCCCGCGGACTCGCGGCGTGCAGCGCCTGGGCGACCAGTTCCTTGCCGGTCCCCGACTCCCCGGTGATCAGCACCGGCACGTTGCGCGCCGCGACCTTTCCGACCGTCTTGAAGATCTCGAGAAGTGACCCGCTGGATCCGACCAACCGCTCGCCGCCCGGCGCGACGGAGCGAGCCACGGCGCGGCGCAGTGAGCGGACCTCGTTCTTGAGCGCCCGGGTCGTGAGCGCCTTCTCCGTCAGTGCGGCGACCTCCGCCAGCGCGAAGGGTTTGACCAGATAGTCCAGGGCGCCCACCTTCATCGCTTCGACGGCGTTGTCGAGCAGGTTCTGGGCCGTGATGATGACGATTGCGATGTCTGTCCCGGATTCGCGGACCTGCTGCAAGACCTCGATGCCGGTCGGGCCGGGCATGCGGATGTCGAGAAAGGCGAGATCGTATTCATTGTGGGTGAGTTCGTGCAGAGCCTGGTCTCCGTCTTCAACGGCCACGACGCGATGCCCGAGACCCTCGAGCGCCTCCTGCAATACGAATCGGATCGAGGCTTCGTCGTCGGCAACGAGCACGCGGATGCCCTGATGGGCGTCACTCATCTCAAATTCTCCTGGGTCGGCTCGGGGACCCGACTCCCCAGGCCAGTCGAGCCCGAATCGGGTCGGGTCAGGGGTAGATCGACACACACGAGCGTGCCTTCACCCTCCTTGGAGTGGATATGCAGGCGCCCGCCGTGGCGGCCGATCCAGTGACGTGCCACCGAGATTCCGAGGCCCGTGCCCGTCTTCCTGGTCGTGAAGAAAGGCGTCGAGAGGCGCTCTTGAATCTCTCTGGGGATGCCGGGACCCGTATCGCTGAAGCCGACCTCGATCGTGGGCCTGGGCCGACCGTCGCTTCCGGCGAGTCGGTGCTCGAGCAGCATGCGCGTGGAAAGAGTGAGCGCCCCGCTGCCCTCCATGGCCTGGAGTGCATTGCGGGCCAGATTGAGGAAGACCTGCTGCAGACGCGCGGGGTCGGCCTCGATCTCCGGCAACGAGGGATCGAAGCTGCGCTCGATCTCGATGTTCTCGCAGCCCGGCTCGAACTCGAGGAGTCCGAGCATCGAGTCGAGGAGCTGATGGACGTTCACGCTCTCGAGCCCCAGTTTCTCGCCTCGCGCGAACACCATCAGCTCGTCGACGAGACCCGAGATGCGATCGACCTCGTCGACGATCAGCTGCGCGGTCTTGCGACTTCGGTCGTCCCTGGCCCCCATGCCGAGCAGCTCGGCGGCGCCACGAATCCCACCGAGGGGGTTCTTGACTTCGTGCGCGATGCCCGCCGCGATGTGGCCGTAGGATTCGAGAACCTCGCGTTCGCGGATCTCCTCCTGGAGTGTTCGAGCGGCGGTGCGATTGCGGATGGTGATGGCGACGCCGCAATCCCGAGCGGCGTCGCTCGCGTCTCGAACGGGAGAGACGGCGATGTCCACCGGCAGCGCAGCCGCGGAGCGACGAGGAAATTCGATGTCGTCGTGGATCGAGGCCCGTCCCGTGGTCCGGACCCGCTCGAGGATGGCGCTGATGGGATGCTCGGCGCCGAGCAGCTCGGCGAGCGGCGTCCCGGGCAGATGCTCAGCCGAGGCCCCGAGGATCTGTGAAGCCTCGGCATTGACGAACTCCACCGTGCCGGCGTCGTCGAGCACGACGACCCCGACGAGCAACGCGTCGAAGATGCCTTGGAGCTCGTGTTTCATGGATTGATCTGAGTTCGCAGAGTCGTCTGGTGCGCCCGGCCTCGCGGTGTGCCTGGTTTTTGAGCACTCTAGCCGGATGGGTCCTCGGCGCCAAGGTCGGGATTCGGCACGCTCCAAGGGCGCCCAAACCAGATGCGATTGGGGGACCCCGAACGCGCGGCACACGGTACCGTAGGAGAGATGCGAGAAGGACTGACCGTCGCTGAGGCCCAGGAGCTGATCCTCGAAGCCACGCCAACCCTCGGCGCCGAGACGATCGCGGCCTTCGAGGCCGCGGACCGCGTCTCGGCCGAGGCGATCGGTTCGACACGTCGCCATCCCCCCGCAGACTGCTCGGCGATGGACGGCTACGCCGTTCGGCGTTCGGACCTGTCGGGGGCGAGTCGGAGCTCGCCGGTGACCCTGCCCGTGGTCTTCGAGGTCCCGGCGGGCGGGCAGGCGACGCGGACTCTGGCAGCGGGCGAGGCAGCGCGAATCTTCACGGGCGCGCCGCTGCCCCCCGGCGCCGATGCCGTGGTGCGACAGGAGGATACGACCGCGCTCGCCGGCCGGGGAGGAGGACAGGTTCGAATCGAGGTCGAGCCCGAGCGGCGCGCGCACATTCGGGACGCCGGTGAGGACTTCGAGATCGGGGATCGATTGATCGAGGCGGGAACCCGGCTCGGGGCCGCTCATCTGGGCGTGTTGGCATCGGTGGGACGCACGATCGTGTCGGTTCACCAACGCCCGAGCGTGGCGATTCTGTCCGGAGGCGATGAGCTGGTCGAGCCCGACCGGCCGGCGGACGCGGGCCAGATCGTTTCGTCCAACTCCTACACGCTCGCGGCACAATGTCGCGAGATCGGTGCACGCCCGGTGTATCTGGGCATCGCTGCGGATCGCCCGGAGGCGATCGAGGCGCGTCTGCGCGCCGGGCTACGGGCCGATGTCATCGTCAGCTCTGCGGGCGTTTCGGTGGGTGATCACGACCACGTGCGCGAGGTTCTCGAGAAGGTGGGCTGCAAGCTTCGCTTCTGGGGTGTGCTCATGAAGCCCGGGTATCCGCTCGCCTTCGGTGTCATCGATGCGACCGGCACTCTGGTCTTCGGTCTGCCCGGCAATCCGGTCTCGACCGCCGTCACCTTCGAAGAGTTCGTCCGCCCCGCGCTGCGCAAGATGATGGGGCATCGCGCGCTCCACCGACCGGTGATCCAGGCGACCTTGAGCGAAGCATTGCGCAAGAAACCCGGACGCCTGCATCTGGTGCGCGTCGCTCTCGCGGCGCGCGACGGGCGATGGGTGGCGACGCCAACCCACAACCAGAGCTCCGGCGTCCTGACCTCGATGATCAGAGGACAAGGACTTGCGGTCTTCCCCCTCGAAGCGGAGGTCCTGGAGGCGGGAGCCCGGGTCGCGATCCAGATTCTCGACACGGGGTTCTTCGACCAGGCGCAACGAGGCTTCTAATCCGATGACGCAGCGCAGTGCAGCGCCTTCGGGATCTGGCAGTCGTCTGGGGAACGTGACCGGCGCGCTCTTGCTGGGCGGAAGCTCGGCTCGCATGGGGTGCGACAAGGCTCGGCTCCAGTGGCAGGGACGCGTCTGGTCGACCCGAGCGGCGGAGATGCTCGACTCGCTGTTCGTCGAAACGCTGCTCGTCGGAGGTGATCCGGAAGCGGATGCGCCGGGCCGTCGAGTCGTCGATCCGGAAGGGCCGGAGTCCGCGCTGCGCGGTCTGGTGGGTGCCTTGGAAGCGGCGACAAATCCACGCGTGCTGGTGCTGGCGACCGATCTTCCACTCGTCTCGCCCGATCTGCTGCTGGCGTTGACGGCCTGGCCGGAGGCGGATGCGGTCGTTCCCGTCGATGCGCAGACCGAGCATCCCCTGTGTGCGATCTATCGCCGGGATCCATGCCTCGAAATCGCCCGCGCAGCCCTCGCGTCGAAGCGCCTGGTGCTTCGAGCGTGGCTCGATGAGATCGACACCGCGCGGGTCTCACTTGCGCGGCTCGGATTCGCTGACGACGACGCGGCACAACTGACCAACGTGAACACGCCGGAAGATCTCGCACGCCTGGGGGCCTGCTAGCGGATGCTCGATCTGGCCCGCCTGCAGCGTCTGAAGCTCGTGCGTCGGCCGTTTTTCCAACGGCTGATCGGACGACTGCTCGGCGCCAACTACGGCTATCTCCCGGGCGTCGAGATCGTGCTGGAGAATTCAGATCGGATTCCGGATCGCCCCGTGATCTACGCGATGAATCACACGGATCGATACAACTACTTTCCTCTCCAATATTGTCTCTGGAAGCAATTCGATCGATTCACGGCGGCCTGGGTCAAGGGCAAGTACTACGAGAACCGATTTCTCGCCGCCTTCATGGAGAGCGCGGCTCAGCTTCCGACGGTGTCGCGGGGCTATCTGATCACCCGGGATTTTCTCTCGACGATGGGGCGGACGCCGACGAATCGGGAATACGCCCTGCTGCGAGAGGTGGTCGATGCTTGCGCGCTGGGTGACGACTACCAGCTGCCGAAGCCGCCCGAGGTCCCGGAAAAGCTGTTGCGCAAGGCGCGCAATCCAATGGGTGTTGCGTTCGACCCGCTGCGGGCAGCGGATCCGGCTGGGGTCGGCGATTCGATCGGAACGGACTACGCCCAATATATCTGCGAGCTGTTTCGCGCGATGATGGCACGGCTCACCGAACTCAACTTCGAGGCGATCGGAATCGGCCTCGATCTGCTGATCTTTCCGCAGGGCACCCGATCGCGCCGGCTCCTGCCGGGCCGGGTCGGTATCGGACAGATCGGGCTCAAGCTGGGAATTCCGATCGTGCCCGTCGGCTGCAACGGATCCGATGGGGTGTATCCGGGCAGCTCGCCCTTTGGCAGGAAAGGGCGGATCGTCTATCGATTCGGGGAGCCGATCGAGGATCGGGATCTCGCGGCGTTTCACATCGCAGAGGACTTCGAGCCCTTCAGCGCCGCGGCCGAACGGGATCATGCGAGCGCCTTCCAGGGCGTTTCAGATCTGATTACGCAGCGCATCGACGCGTTGCTCGATCCCGAGTATCGGCGGGCATCGGATGCCGGCACGGACGCCACCCATGGCTCGGGTCGATTCGTCTGACACCATCCACACATCGCCCGAGACGCATTGCCCGAGACACATCGCGCGGTTCGGTTCGCGCGCCGTCGGTCGTTGTCCGCGCTCTCGAGGACTAGCGCTTCCGACGGGCGGGCTCGTTGCGGATGAGTTCGATGAGATCCGTCGATCGTCGGCCGGGCACCCGGCGCAGTCGCACCACCCGTCCGCCCCAGGACTCGACGAGCTGCCGGCCCACGATTTCGTCCAGTGCCCAATCGCCGCCCTTGGCGAGCACGTCCGGACGGACTTTCTCGATGACGCGGATCGGCGTGTCGGCGGCGAAGCCGACCACCCAATCGACGCAGCCCAGCGACGCGACGAGTTCGATCCGCTCTGCGGCGGGAAGCACCGGGCGACTCCGGCCCTTCGCGCGGCGCACACTCGCATCGCGATTGACCGCCACGACGAGGCGGTCGCCGAGTCGTGCGGCTTCTTCGAGGCTTCGGACGTGTCCAATATGAAGGAGGTCGAAGCAGCCGTTGGTGAAGACGATTGATTTGCCCGCGCGCCGTGCCCGGGCCACGCGAGTCGCCAGCACGTCGAGCGTCGAGATCTTGCTTCGGGCCGCAGCGCTCGTCATCAGTCCTCGCTCGAATTATCGAAGAGGAATTGCAGGACCTTGAAGGGGGCCTTGATCGCCGCCGGCACGGCGGTCAACAATGTCTCGAGCGGCAGAGATTCGACAGAGGGCTCGGCGATCGCTCCCTCGACCTCGTAGTAGGCGCCGATCAGTCCACGCTCCGATCCCGGAAGGAAGTACCGGACCAGGGGCAGATTCTCGAGGATCTGATTCGGGGCGCGGAACAGGAAGATGCCCACGACGCCACGCACCTGGCCCGGCCGGGCCAGCACGTCGAGTCGCCCTCGAGCGTAGATGCGCAGCGGTCCCTCGATCTCGAAATCCTCGGCCAGCAGCGATCCCTGATCGAAATCGATCGTCGCGGTCATGCTTTCGAACGTGAGTTCGTCCTCGTTGGCGAACGGGTTGTAGCCCTCGCTGGCCTGGGACAGGCGAAGCAGGAGGGGGACTTCAGTGCGGATCCCACCGTTGAGGACTTCGGCACGAATCTGGCCATCGAGCTTGGCCATCAGCGGCTGGCCCGGGCGGATGCTGCCTCGCAGAGAGCCCGTGGCATCGAACAGGCCATGGGCGAGGCCGGGCGAAAGCGCGATGAACTCGCCGACGTGTTCGAGTCGGGCGTCGGTGAGCGCGAAGCTGAGGTCGACCCCCACCTGATCAGGCGTGTCCAGCTCGAGCTGGATGCGCGCTGCGATCTGACCTTCGGGCTCGACTTCGAGCTGGACGTCGTTGGCGACGATTCGGCTGCCCTTGAGTCGGACGAAGCCGGCCGCTGTCCGGAAGGGGAGCTTGGGATGCGGGCGAAATTCCAGCTCGAAGCGACCGCCGCCCCAGCGATCGTCGGAGGGTTCGGAGGTAGTGGGCGGCGTCTGCGCCGGGGAGGGGGCGTCGGGGTCGGCTGATGGGGCGACCGGATCCGCCGCGTCGGGCGAGCCGGTCGGGACCCTCGGGTCCGACTGGTCCGCCAGGTCGATGGGCTCTGCCGCGATCGCAGCCATCGACGGGTCCATCGGATCCGCTAGGTCCGGGGTCGCCGCCGCGGGGCCGAGCACGAGATTGGCCGTGAGAGTTGGAATTTCGGGAAAATTGAGCCAGAGAGCCTCGCCCGAGACCGCGGCACCGCCCCAGCGACCCTCGCGGACATGGATCTGCATGCCACGCGGAATCGGCTCGAGCAGCACGCGCAGGTCGCGGAATGGCCAACGCAGGAGGGGATGTTCGAGCTCATCGAGCGCCAGCCCGATCGCCTTGACCGGCGGCAGCGCATCCGGATTCTTGGGTCGGATCAGCTCGAACAGCGCCGCGAGGCCGGGAATCGGCGGCGGTCGCGCCGAGATCCTGCGCGCTTCGATCGGGGTGCGGGTGAGATGGCTCACTCCGTCGAGGACGACATTGAGCTGGGGCAGCCGACTACCCCTGAAGAACGCGGTCATTTTGCGCAGCGTGATCTGGTCCTCGACCCATTCGACCTGGCCACGCAGACCTTCGATCTGGTCCTCGAGGCCGGTCGCGAGGCTGACCTCCTCGAAGGCGCCACCGAGCAGGAAGCCGCCGGGCAACTCGCGCGTGCGCCCGCTCGCCAGATCCTGCCAGCGATGCAGGTGCGCCGTGCCGGCGGCTTCGATGTAGCGGATGCGTCCGTCCTCGACGCGTTCCAACAGTTGGGAGAGGGAGCGCGCCGTCTGGGACTCCAGCTCGAGGGAATGCGCGAATTCGTAGAGGTCCTCGAGCTCGACGCCGAGCATGCGGGCCTCGACGCGCGCCTGGGACTCTGGCTGGATCGGTCGTTGAAGGGCGCCCTTGAGATCGATGCCGAGGCGCTCCCCCTCGAGATGGCCGTGCAGCAGACGTAGACGATTCGCGCTGATCTCGATCTCGGCGCTGAGTTCCAGCTCGTCACGTTGCATCTGCGACCCACTTCGGCGCAGCCCGAGGCTGGCGTCGCGGATCTGCCCGTCGATTCTGAGGCGGCGCGGCTGATCGTCTCCGCCGTAGAGGCGGACCTGGGTCGACAGCTGACCCGAGAGCGCGTCGATCTCCTCGACGAGGGGGAGCGGTATATCGGCCGTCTCCAGTGGCATTTGCGAGATCGAGAGCGTCCACTCGAAAGCGGCTCGAGCGCTGCGATGCACCGCCACTTCGAAAGGAAACGGGGTGTGCAGGCCGTCCACGAAGACCGCGCTCCACTCGAGTCCCACCGCATCGGAGAGCCAGTTGCGTTCGAAGAGGCTCGACACGAGCTCGAGTCGGATCTCTCTTGGGCGCTCGGCGTCGCGCCCGCTAGCGGGCCGAATCCAGAGCATCGTGCCGTCGTGGATCTCGATCCGGTCCACTGCACGGAGGCTCTCGAAGAGAGTCTCGGCAGTCTGGTCCAGGCTCTCGACTCGGGCTACGAGCATTTCGCCGAAACTGCTGGCGCCGGTCTCGATCGGCCCGAGCGATAGCCGCGGAAGCGGCAGTGCCAGAAACTGGCCGCGGCCATCCTGTTCGATGCGAAGCGTGGGCGCTTCGAGAATCAGGCTGCTCAATTCGAGTCGCCCGATCAGCAGCGCGAGAAGGTCGATCCCGGCGATCACCCGCCGTGCACGCAACGCCGGCGGTTGTGATGCATCGGCCGCGGGGTAGGCCTCGACCCGACGCGCCTCGATGCGCAGGCCCCCCTCGAAGTGCACCTCCACTTCGCCGATCTCGACGGGGCCTGCGAGGAGTCGCGTCAGCTGGGTCTCGATCTCTCGATGCAGCAGCCGCTCACCGAGCTGTGTCGAAACGATGTAGCCGGCCACAGCGCCCGCCACGACCACGCCCGCCAGGAACAGGCGGAGCCAGCTTCGTCGCACCCGATCATCCCCCCGATAAGCGACGCAGGCTAGCAGAACGCAGCGTTTGGCCCGAATCCCCGATGCGGATCTCATGCCTGGAAATTGCCGACTCGTGAACTCTCATTTCACGTCATTGAGACCTCAGCGAGAAGCGGTTCGGCCCCCATGTCGCCGGTTCCGCGCGGCTTCGTTGCGCCGGCACCGGGTGCGCGAGGGCAATCCCTAAAGAGCGTCCAACTGAATGAATTGACTCAAGAATTCCCATTGGCGGGTCGAATCCGAACTCGATTAAAGCACGCACTCCGGGAGTGATTCCCGGAGCATCGGATTGGGGGTCTTTGGATGATGGATCAGATGGGCGCACAACCGGAGCCGAGGGTTCCGAACAGGGTGCGTGAACTTCGTGAAAACAAGCTGATGACGCAGGCGCAACTGGCGCGCAAAGCCAAGGTCGCGTTGCGAACGATTCACAGCGTCGAGAAGGGCATGAACTGCCGCATGGATACCAAGCGCAAGATCCTGCTCGCGCTGGGGCTGTCCTTCGAAGACAAGGATCAGGTCTTTCCGCCCCTCGTCCGGCGCATGCCATTCCCGACGACCCACTAGGGCTGTTTGCCCACGATAACCCAAGAAGGGGCCCTCACGGGCCCCTTCTTGGGTTTGGGCGCGACTCGAATCGACGCAGCCACCGCGGCAACTTTGCTAGAATCGAGGCTTCGGCGCGCGCTGTTCTCGCGCCAGGCCTCGCACCCCGCGGCGAGGAGGGGGGTGTCATTCCGGATCGAGTCTCACTGCTCGCCGACGTCGCCGAGATCGTGTCACGCTCGCACGATCTCGAGGAGACCCTCGCAAATGTCACCGAGCTGGTTTCGAAGCGGCTCGACGCCGACGTCTGCTCCATCTACAGCGTCGATACCGAGAACCAGAAGCTGACCCTCTCGTCGACGATCGGGCTGGAGTCCGATGCGGTGGGCCGCGTCACGCTCCAGATGGGCGAGGGCCTGGTCGGCTTGACCGCCTCGCAGGGAGAGCCCATCGCGATCGAGCACGCGCCGGCCGATCCGCAATATCGTTATTTCCCAGAGACCCGGGAGGAGCGCTTCGAGTCGTTTCTGGCGGCGCCGCTGATCGTGCAGGGGGTCGTGATCGGTGTGATCGTGATCCAGACGGTCGAGCCCCGCCGTTTCGATGAGCCCGACATCGAGTTGTTGCAGACCTGCGCATCGCTGCTGGCGCCGGTCGTCGTGAATGCGCAGCTGCTGGCGCTGATGGCGCACAACGAGGAGGAGCGCCAGGATCTCTTCAGCCAGCTCATCCAGTCGGACCTGCTGCCGTCGAGGCCGAAGAAGCAGCCCCGCGCCGAGAAGAACGTGACCCTGCGCGGCTTGGCGACCGCGCGTGGCGTGGCGATCGGCTCGATCTTCCGGCTCGACAAGGTCGTCGATCTCGATCGCATCGACTACCAGCCCAATCGGGATCTGGCCCAGGAGCATGCGGATCTGCGCGCCGCCCTCGAGGAGGCGAGGCGCGAGATTGCCGACATGCAGGAGGTCGTGCGCGATCGCTTCGGCCCCGAATTTGCGGCGGTCTTTCATACCCAGATCCAGATCCTGGAGGACAAGGGCTTCGTCCAGAATCTCACGCAGGGCGTCGACCGGACGCACAATGCCCGCGATGCCCTGCGCAGCGTGCTCGCCACCTATCGCGAGACCTTCGATCGCATCGAGGACCCCTATTTCCGCGAGCGCGGCATCGACATCGCCGACGTCGGTCAGCGCGTGATGGCGAAGCTGCTCGGCGTGCGCGATCACGTGGCGCCGATGCAGGCGGGGTCGGTCGTGGTCGTGGAGCAGCTCCTGCCGGCTCTCTTCGCGCGCCTCGAAATGGACAAGGTCAGCGCGATCGTGGCGGAGCACGGGGGGCAGACCTCTCACGGCGTGATCTTCGCACGGACCCTCGAGATTCCTGCCGTGACGGGTGCGGCCGGGATCCTCAGCGAGGCCAGGGCGGGCGAGCTGGCCATCGTGGACGGTGCGACCGGGACGATCTACCTGTCGCCGGACGATCTGCTCACCCAGGAATTCGAGCAGGCTCAGCACGAATACGCGGTCGCCATCGAACATCTGGACGCGATGCGCGAGCGGCCGGCGGAGACGCTGGACGGAAAGCGCATCCGACTTTCATCGAATGCCGGGCTGCTGGCCGATCTGCGCCTCGTCGAGAAGCACGGCGCGGAGGGGGTGGGCCTGTTTCGCACGGAGCTGCTGGCCCTGGCCCATCGCGGCTTTCCGAGCGAAGAAGAGCAACAACAGCTCTACAACCGAGTGGTCGACCTGCTCGATCCCCGCAGCGTTACGATCCGGACCCTCGATCTCGGGGGTGACAAAGGGATTCCCAACCTCGGGCACGACGACGAGGAGAATCCGCAGCTCGGCTGTCGCTAGATCCGCCTGGTGCTCGAGAACCGGCCGGCGTTTCGAACCCAGCTGCGCGCCATCTTGCGGGCCAGCGCGCGAGGCAACGTGCGTCTTCTTCTGCCGATGATCTCGGGCCTCCCGGAGCTGCTCGAGGCGAAGGCGTTGATCGACGAGGTCCGGGTCGAGCTCGACCGGGAGGGCAGTCGATACGATCCCGATCTCAAGGTCGGGATCATGATCGAGGTGCCCTCGGCCGCGCTGACCGCGAACATGCTCGCCGAGCAGTGCGATTTCTTCAGCATCGGGACGAACGACTTGACGCAGTACACGCTGGCTGTCGATCGCGGTAACGAACGCGTGGCGCATCTCTACGATTCGATGCATCCGGCCGTTCTGCAGCTGATCCAGCTGACCGTGCAAGCGGCGGAGGGGGCGCGGATTCCGGTCTCGATCTGTGGAGAGATGGCGACGAATCCGCTCGCTGTGCCGATTCTCGTCGGACTCGGCATCGGAGAGCTCTCCGGGACCCCGGCCGCGATTCCGGTCGTCAAGGAGATCATCCGTGCGCTGGAAACGGGAGATGTCGAGGCCGATGCCCGAGCCGCTCTCGCGGCTCGCACCCCCGCCGAGGTCCACGCGATCGCCGCGACGCGACTGCGCTCGGCTGGCCTGATCGAGCATCCCGACATCGGAGGCTGGCTCGGTCAGCTGCTCGAGGATGCTGACAGTCCCTGACTCGGCTCGCCGACCGCCGACGATCGAGCATCGACCGAGCGCTACAGCAACGCCTGATCCGCTTCGTGGTGCAGGGCTCCGAGGCGATGATCGAGTTCTCGGGCGGCGTTGCGTTCGTGGTGCTCGTCGCGCACGTCGTCGACGATCAATGGCTCACCGAATGAGCAGATGACGCGCGCAAAGGGCAGGGGCACCAGGCTCCGGTCCCAGCTCTTCAGTCGAATCGCGGGTCGGGCGGAGAAGGCCACGGGCTGGATCGGGCGACCGGTGAGGCGCGCCAGGGCGATGATGCCGGTCTTCGACTCCCACGCCGGGCCGCGGGGCCCGTCGACCAGAACCGCGACGGTCGTGCCGCTCTCGATCATCCGGACCAGGCCCAGCAGCGCCGCGGAGCCGCCCCTCGAGCTGGATCCGCGCGCGGGCTCGCTGTAGCCGAGGCCGCCGAGCGTGGCTTCGATGAGGTCCCCGTCCCGACTACGGCTGATGGCGACGCTGTAGCCGCGGTCCCGAAAAAAATAGGCGCAGGGCAGCAGCGTCTCGTGAAACAGCGCCGCGAGATGGGCCTTGGGTGACTCGCCCGTCGCGACTGGCGGCCGGGGGTCGTTTCCCAGCACCCGGATGCGCCAGGTCGCACCGAGCAGTCGCAGCAATCCGCTCGAGAGAATCCCGAAGAGTCGCAGCACGACTCGATTCGCGGTCGACAGAGGCCCTGCACCGTCTTGTTGCCGAGTCGTATCGGTCTCGTCGCCCATCCAAGCCGTAGGCTAGCAGTGTGGCGGCTGCGTGTTCTGGATGCGGTCCACGGGGCCTTGTGGTACCCGTTGGCCAGCCCTGCTTCCAAACCCCCGGGGCAGCGTTTTAGCCCGGATGCTCGACTCGGAAACCATGAACGCCTCCCCCATCACCGCCGCCCGCAACTACCTCGATCTGACGAAGCCGCGGCTGCTTCCGATGGTGCTCTTTACGGGTCTACCAGTGCTGGGCATGGCGGTCGGCGGCTGGGTGGAGCTCTCCTTCGGTGTGCTGGTGCTGACGGGGATCGCGCTGGCGGCCGCCTGCGCGAATACCCTCAACGCCTATATCGAGCGGGATCGGGACAGGTTGATGGAGCGCACCCGGTCGCGTCCGTTGCCAGCGGGGCTGATCGCGCCCCGTGCCGCGCTGGTCTTCGGCATCGTACTGGGCATCCTGTCGACGGCGCTCCTGTTCTGGGTGGGCGGCCTGGCGGCGGCCCTGGTCGGTGTCGCGAGCATCCTCTTCTACGTGTTTGTCTACACGGTATGGCTGAAGCCTCGCTCCGTCTGGAACGCCGTCATCGGCGGTGCGGCGGGAGCCGCCGCACCGCTCATCGCAGACGTTGCGGTCAACGGCAGCATTGGAGCGGCCGGTTGGGCGCTCTTCGCGATCGTCTTCTTCTGGCAACCGCCGCATGTCTGGGCGATCGCGCTGTATCGCAAGCAAGACTACGCGGCCGCAGGGATTCCGATGCCGCCCGCGGTGATCGGCGACGAGGCGACCCGTCGGCAGATCGTGGCCTACAGCGCCGGTCTGCTGCCCGTTACGCTTGCGCCCTATTTCCTGGGCCTGGTCGGGCCGATCTACTTCGCAGTCGCGGCGACGATGGGTCTGTGGTTCCTGTATCGCAGCGTTCGCCTGTTTCGGGAACGAACGGATGAGGCGGCGCGCGGCGTCTTCCGGGTGTCCCTGGCGTTTCTCTTCGCCGTGTTCCTGGCCATGCTAGTCGATCTCATCCTCGGCGTCTGAGACACACAGTCCACTGGAAACCCTCGCGACCGCGCGGGCTCTTCAATCCTGGGCTGCTAGAATCGCTCGAAAGCCCGCCCGCAGCTCTTCGACGAAGGTTTCCGGCTGTTCGAAGGCGGCGAAATGGCCGCCCTTTTCGAGGGCGTTGTAGTAGGCGAGATGCTTGTAGCGGGCCTCGCACCAGCGCTTCGAAGCCCGGAAGATCTCCTTGGGAAAGACGCTGACCGCGACTGGAACCGTGATTTCCATCATCGGTGCTGCGTTGAAGCTCTCCCAGTAGAGGCGTGCCGAAGAGGCTCCATTGGCCGGGAGCCAGTACAACATGACGTTGTCGAGCATTGCGTCGCGCGAGATCGCGTTCTCGGGATGCCCATCGCAGTCCGTCCAGCTCCAGAATTTCTCGAGGATCCAGCCGGCCTGGCCGGCGGGTGAATCGACCAGGCCGTAGCCGAGGCTCTGGGGTCGCGTGCTCTGCTGTTTCGAGTAGCCGCTGTCCTTTTCAGAATAATGTGCCATTGCGGCCAGCGCGCCCGTCTCGAGCTCACTCGGGTCCTTCATGGAGTCTTCGGTGGGCGGTGCGATGGCCATGTTGAGATGCACGCCCAGGCAATGCTCGGGGTCCTGCACGCCGATGCAGGTCGTCACCATGGCGCCCCAGTCCCCGCCCTGGGCGACATAGCGCTCGTAGCCGAGGCGCCGCATCAGCTCGGCCCAGCTGTCGGCGATCTTCTCGAGGCCCCAGCCCGTCTCGGTCGGCTTGTCCGAGAACCCGTAGCCCGGTAGCGATGGGCAGACCACGTGAAAGGCGTCTTCCGCCTTGCCGCCGTGAGCCACGGGATCGGCAAGCTTTGCGATCACACCCTGAAACTCGACGATCGAGCCCGGCCAGCCGTGGGTCATGATGAGGGGTGTCGCGCCGGGCTCGGGGGATTTCACGTGGATGAAGTGGATCCCCAGGCCTGCGATTTCGGTCTTGAACTGCGGAAATTGGTTGAGCCGTGTCTCGCGATCGCGCCAGTCGTATTGCTTCGCCCAGTATTCGCAGACCTCCTTGAGGTAGGCCAGGGGAATGCCCTGGGACCAGTCGTCCACGGTCTCCGATTCGGCCCAGCGGGTGTTGGCGAGTCGGCGCTTCAGGTCGTCGAGCTGGGCGTCGGGGATTTCGATCTCGAAGGGGGTGATCTGGCTCATGATGGTTCGGGGCTCCGTTTCGGGGGATCGTCGTGGGATCGAGGGTCGATCGGTCCCTGCATGATCGGAAAGGCTGATCGGCGCGTCCAGACCCGATTCGGGTCGATCGCCAGGCAGATCGATCGCGATTCGGGCACTGGCCGGGCGGCTCGAGCCGAGCCCGGATCGCTCAGCCAGCCGCGCGGGGGTTCTACAAGGGGCTGCTAGCCGTGTTGGACCCGCTCGATCAGCGTTACGAGTAGTCCGTGGGTTCGTTCCCGCTCGATCGTGATCTGTCGAATCGTAGGGGCCTTGCCGTCGCGGCCGTTGTCGTATTCGTAGAAGATGCCGAAGCCCTGGCTAACGACCCATTGCTTGGCGTCCTCGATGCTCTCGACTTCGAAGACGACGGTGAAGACGTGCTCGCCGGCCGCCTCGAGCAGCTGGCCCACGGCATGCTCCGGATTTGGCGGGTGAACGATCTCGATCCCTGCCTTCCAGTCGATGCGACAGTCGAGCGGGCTCTGATCGTCGATGACGGGTTCTCTCTCGAATGAGAGACCGCCCAGGAGCGAGGAGAGATCCTTTTCCGCCTGGTCGGGATCGCGGACGAGGAGCTCGATGCGGTTGAGGCCGAGTAGCTTCACTTCAATTCTCCGATGTCTTGGGCGAAGGGGACTTGCGCGGATTCAATCCTCGTACACCGCTGCGAGAGAATGGGGCTTGAATCCGGCCAGGGCGTCGATCAACGCTTCGATCGTCCAGCTGCTCTCGGTCGTCTGCGACTGGTCGATTTCGAGCGGATGGAACACGCCCACGCGACCCTTTTCGATATAGATGAACTGTCCGTTGAAGCGCGCCGCGGCGTCGTGGCAGAGCGCGGTGATGAGGGCGGCCACCTGCTCCGGTGGTTGCAGGGCGGCGACCAGGCCAGCCGCGCGCCGCTGTTCCGATTCGCCCTGCGTGCGAAAGGCGTCGATGGCGGACGTCACCATGCGCGTCTGGGTCGCGGCCGGGTTGACGGCATTCACCGTGATTCCGAAGCCGGCGAGATCGCGGCTCGCTGCATTCGTCAGACCGAAGACACCGCCCTTGCCAGCGCCGTAGGCCGCGACGCCCGGCATGCCGATCAGCCCCGCGCGCGAAACGAGGTTGACGATGCGACCGAAGCCGCGCTCCTTCATGTGCGGTGCGGCAGCGCGCATACAGTAGAAGCTGCCGTGGATATGGCTGCGGACGACGCGGTCGAATAGCTCGAGATCGACCTCCAGGATGGGCCCGCCCGCGGACAGGCCCGCGTTGTTGACGAGAAAGTCGATCTGGCCGAAGCGATCCAGGGCGGACTCGATGATGCGTTGCGCGCTCGGCCAGTCCGAGACCGAATCGCTGTTCGAGACGGCTTCGCCGCCCGCGGCCTCGATGGCCGCGACGACTTCGGTCGCGGGATCCTCGTTGTGGGTGCTGCCATCGATGCTGGTGCCGAGGTCGTTCACGAGAACCCGGGCGCCGCGAGAGGCGAGGGCCAGGGCCGTGGCGCGTCCGATTCCGCGGCCTGCGCCGGTGACGATGGCGACGCGGCCTTCGAGGGATGCGAGGGATGCGTTCATGAGGAACCTCCGTTTGCGCTCGAGGCGAAGAGCGCTGCTCGAGCCGAGAGGGGCAACCGGATGCGCCCTTCTAGCCCACGATCTAGCCCACGATGTTGATGAGGCGTCCCGGCACGACGATCACCTTCTTCGGCTCACGACCGCTGAGTGCCTTCTGCACGTTTTCGACAGCGAGCGCCTGGGCTTCCGCCGCTTCCTTCGAGATGTCGGCCGCGACTTCGATCTCGCCGCGTTTCTTGCCGTTGACCTGGACCACGAGTGTGATCGTCTCGTCGACGAGCAGGCTCTCGTCGGCCTCGGGCCAGGCGGCGTAGGCGAGGCTCTCGGGATGGCCGAGCAGCGACCAGATCTCTTCCGAAAGATGCGGCGCCATCGGGGCCAGAAGCAGAATGAAGGCCTCGGCCGACTCGCGCGGAAGCGGAGCGTCCTTCGCGATGTCGCGTGCGAAGACCATCAGCTTCGAGATGGCCGTGTTGAAGCGCATCGCTTCGAGGTCTTCCGTTACGCCGGTGATCGTCTGTGCCGTGAGTCGTCTCTGCGCCTCGCTGCCGGCCTGCGCGGCGGGTGCGACGAAGAGGTCCTCCTCGTCCTCGCCGGGACTCGGGTGGAAGAGCCGCCATGCGCGCTGCAAGAACCGGTAGACCCCCTGGATGCCTTCGGTCGACCAGGGTGCAGCCTTTTCCAGTGGCCCGATGAACATCTCGTAGAGCCGCATCGCGTCGGCACCGTGTTCCCGGATCACATCGTCCGGGTTGATCACGTTTCCCTTGCTCTTCGACATCTTTTCGACGACGCGTTCGAGTGGAAGGTCTGGGTCCTCGGGATGGATCGGAGCGCCGCTCGCGTCGTAGCCGACCTCCCCGAGCTGGATCCAGCGCGCCTTGAGAGCGCGCCCGTCGTCCAGGGCGGCGGGCGCGCCATCCAAATGGCGCACGTCGGTCGATGCATAGCGTCGAGTCGAAGACTTCCTCTCATCGGCCACGTCGTCGTCGTAGTAGCGGAAGCTCTCGCCCAGGATCATGCCCTGATTGACGAGCTTCTGGAAGGGCTCCTTGGTATGCACGAGTCCGAGGTCGTAGAAGACCTTGTGCCAGAAGCGCGAATAGAGGAGGTGGAGCACCGCATGCTCCGCGCCGCCGACATAGAGATCGACGGGCATCCAGTACTTCTCGGCCTCTTTCGACCAGGGCGCCTCGTCGTTCGTCGGGTCGAGGAAGCGCAGGAAATACCAACAGCTCCCCGCCCATTGAGGCATGGTGTTGGGATCGCGGAGCAGCTTGCGTCCGTCGGCGTCGGTGGTTTCGATCCAGTCCTTGACGCGCGCGAGCGGGGACTCGAACCCCTCGCCGCTCGGCTTGAAATCCTCGAGCTCTGGCAGGGTCAGCGGCAGATCACTCTCGGCAACGAGCTCGATCCGTCCATCTTGATGATGGACGACTGGAAAGGGCTCGCCCCAGTAGCGTTGCCGGCTGAAGAGCCAGTCACGCAGCTTGTAGGTGACGGTCCCCTGGCCGAGGCCTTCGGCCTCGAGCCATTCGATCATCTTCCGCTTGGCCTCTTCGGTCTCGAGACCGTCGAGGAAACCCGAGGCGCTGGCACGTCCCGGACCCGTGTAGGCCGCCTGCTGGACATCTCCGCCGCTGACGACCTCGAGGATCGGCAGCTCGTAGGTCTTCGCGAACTCCCAATCGCGCTCGTCGTGGCCTGGTACGGCCATGATCGCGCCCGTGCCGTAGGTGGCGAGGACGTAGTCGGCAATCCAGATCGGGATCGCCTCTCCGTTGACCGGGTTGCGCGCCCTTGCACCGGTGTGGACGCCGGTCTTTTCGCCCGTGTCGGCCAGCCGCGCGCGTTCGCTTCGCCGGGCGGCGCGCTGCCTGTAGGTCTCGACATCGGCGTGCGCCGCTGCAGAGGTGAGCTGCGAGACCAGCGGGTGCTCAGGCGAGAGCACCATATAGGTTGCGCCGAAGAGCGTATCGGGGCGCGTGGTGAAGACCTCGATCTCGGTGCCATCGTGGCCAATCACCGGGAATCGCACCTGCGCTCCCTCGGAGCGGCCGATCCAATCGCGCTGCATCTTCTTGATCGGTTCGGGCCAGTCGAGCTCTTCGAGATCCTCGAGCAAGCGATCGGCGTAGTCCGTAATCCGCAGCATCCACTGCTTCATGGGCATTCGAAGCACGGGAAAGCCGCCGACTTCACTCTTGCCGTCGATGACCTCCTCGTTCGCCAGCACCGTGCCGAGCTCCGGACACCAGTTGACCGGTACCTCGGCCTCGTAGGCGAGGCCGAGTTCGTAGAGTCTGCGAAAGATCCACTGGGTCCAGCGCACGTAGCGCGGGTCCGTCGTATCGATCTCCCGAGACCAGTCGTAGCTGAAACCGAGGGACTGGATCTGGCGTTTAAAGGTGTCGATGTTGCGCTGGGTCGTGATGCGCGGATGGGTGCCGGTCTTGATCGCGTACTGCTCGGCGGGCAGTCCGAAAGCGTCCCAGCCCATCGGATGCAGGACGTTGAAGCCGCGCATCCGCTTGTAGCGGGCCACGATATCGGTTGCGGTGTAGCCCTCGGGACGGCCGACATGGAGGCCGTCGCCGGATGGATACGGGAACATGTCGAGTACATAGTATTTCGGTCGGCTGGAGTCGATTTCGGCTCGGAAGGTGGCGTTCGCCTCCCAATACTCCTGCCACTTCTTCTCGATGCGGGACGGGTCGTAGGCCATGGCCCGCAGAGCATGCCGGTGGCCCCCGCCGGCGTCAATGAAGCTGCATCCGCGCAGCGGGGGTGGCCTGGAATTCGGGGCTCCGAACGCTTCAGGCGATCGATACGCGACCCCGCTACTCTGCCGCCCATGGCAGCCGCAGGCAAGGATATGACCGTCTTCGTCCTCTCGGACGGCACGGGCGATACGGGCAGTGCCGCCGTGCGCGCCGCGATGATCCAGTTTCGCGAGAGCTGGCGGCTGCGCATCTTCCGGGATGCGCGCAGCGTTTCCGAGGTGCGCCGTGTCCTGGACGAAGCGGAGCGCGACGACGCGCTGGTCGTCTTCAGCCTCGTCGAGGGGGAGGTCGTCGAGTTCCTGCTCCGGGATGCCGAACAGCGCGGCCTGACAGTCGTCGACCTGCTGGGTCCGCTGATCATGAAGGTCGCGCAGCGCTTGCATGTCGAGCCTCGCCACCAGCCCGGCCTCCTCCACGGCTTCTCCGACGACTATTTCAAGCGCGTCGAGGCTGTCGAGTTCGCCGTGCGACACGATGACGGCGCGAATCTCAGCACGCTCTTCGAAGCGGACATCGTGCTGACCGGGGTCTCGCGCACCTCGAAGACGCCGCTCTCGATGTATCTCGCCCAGCGCGGCTACAAGGTCGGCAACGTGCCGCTGGTCTTCGGCCTCGATCCTCCGAAGGAGCTCCTCGAAATGGATCCGCTCCTGGTCTTCGGTCTGACTGTCGAGCCGGGCATGCTGCTCTCGGTGCGCACCGCGCGAATTCGGACCATGAGGGCGTCGTCTTCGACGAACTACACGAATCCCGACCAGGTGATGCTCGAGCTCGATTGGGCCAGGCGCTTGTGTCGATCGAAGCGCTGGCGCGTGATCGACGTCAGCGGGCGGGCGGTCGAGGAGAATGCCTCGAGGATCGTCGACTCCTTCGAGGTCATGGAGGAGATCGCGTCGAGCTGATCCACCAGGCGCCGGTTTTCAGTGCGCGACGGCATCCGGTCGAGTCGAATCCGAGGTGATCGGCTTGCAGACCCGGGTCGCGGGCATCGAAGAAAGACTCTTCGGCATGCTCGCGGACGCGGTCGTAACCGAGTGCGTCGGCCGGGTTGGGTCGGGGTGGGTCGGCACGAGTCGGGGGATCGCCGCGGGCAGCTGGGTCAGCCCGCTGCGAGGGCGGCGTGGGCGGTGAGATAGTCGCGGATCGCCTGCTCCCACTCGAGGGGGCGGAAGAACATCGGTCCCATTCCACCTTTGTAGGCGACGTTTCCATCCTTTCCGATGAGATACAGGCGTTCGGGTATGGCGGCGTAGGCCTTGGCTACGGCGTCGTCCATCTCGTCGATGATGGCCGGGGGTTCCAGGGCGAGCTTGATCATGCACGCCTTGCCGACCTCGACCCGCTCAGTCATCGACTGAGGCTGTGCGAAGAGCACGGCATCCTGCTCGTTCTGCTTCACCTGCCAGCCGTCGCTCGGGTGGATCTCTTTGATGTAGACCGTGTAGAAGTCGACCTGCTCGCGCAGCTCGCGGTAGATGCCATTGAGGGTTCCAGCCTGGGCCCGAAAGGGCGGTCAGGTATAGCTGCCGAAGATGAGCGCGACGGGCCGGTTGCCGAAATGGTCGGAGAGGGTGACGCGGGCCCCCTCGCGGCCGCTTCCCGGTAGATAGGGAAGGCTGAAGTCCGGGGCGGGATCACCCAGCTTCACGGATTTCGCGTCGCAGGACTGCAGCTCCGCGATGGTCTCGGCCGCCTTGGGATGCGACATCGCCTGCTTCACGTCGTCGGGAGAGAGGCCTTGCAGGTCCTCTCCCTCGAGCTTGGCCAGCATGCCCGAGATCTCGTTCTGCGTTTCAGCTTCTGCGTCACCCATGCTGTCCTCCTGTCACCGCATCACACCGCATTGGATCGGATTCGCGTGCTCGCCGGCCGGCCGGCTCGAATCTGTGGTGCGTGCTCTCTCGAGAGCGTAGGAAACCTGTTTGCGGGGCGCCTCCGTGGCCGACCGTGAGCTCGAACCTGACCGTCGCAGCGGCAGCGTCCTCCGAGCTCTCATCGATCACCCTTCGAGCCCGCTCTGCGACCGTTCGCGAGGCCGCAAGCCCGTGAACAGCTCGTGGGCGGGATGACTTTCCTTCTCCTCGGTGTCGCGAGCGAGTTGCTCGGCGAGCCACCGGAACCCTTCTGCCCAGGAGCGTTGCGGTCCCGTTCGGTCAGCGCCGAATGGAATTCGTGACCCCCTGCGCTTTCGAATCTGTGCCGTGCGTGGTCCCCCTCAATCGACTTCGAAGATCGCCTCGCAGACGATGGGTAGTCCCGCCCGCAAGGATGTGGCCCCGAGGACCGATCGGGCGTGAACACCTCGCTCGCCGAACACCTCGACCATGAGATCGGAAGCGCCGTTCAGTACTTGCGGGTGCTGCTCGAAGTCGGGCGTCGCATTGACGAAGCCCTGCAGCTTTACGACGCGGCGCACCAGGTCGAGGTTGCCGAGCTCGAGCTGCACGGCGGCCAGGATGTCGAGCCCTGTGAGACGAGCGAATTCGTAGCCCTGTTCGGTAGAGAATTCTCGGCCGAGCTTTCCCTTCGGTGGGACAGCGTCGGGAGGGAGCGGACCCTTGCCAGAGACAAAGAGGAGATTCCCGGTCTTGACGCAGTTGGTGTAGTTCGCCGCGGGATTGCTCGCAGGCGGCAGACAAATGCCCAGCTCCTCGAGTCGTTTCTGGATGTTCATCGATTCTCTCCTCTGCGCATCGGATCGGACAGGCGTCCGATGCAGCGGTTCACTATCCAGGAGTTGATCAGGCTGCGGGTCGCGCCACATCCCGGAGATATCGATACATCCACAGCGACAGCGCGATCGAGAATGCCGTCCCGATAGCTCCGCCTGCGAATGATTCAAACGGGATACTGAAGCCAGAAGAAAGCATGTGACCCCATAGGGCAGCAAGCATGAGGACGGTCCAGAGTGCGAGCACGTTCTTCGTCCATGCGGCGAGACGCCAGGCGCCGAAGGCCGTCAGACCGCTCGAGCTGATGATCAAGAGATCGAGAATCACGAATCCAATCGGGGGATCGGATTGGACGCTCCCAAGCGTCCACACGACGAGCCCGCCGCTCACGACCGAGTGCAGGCCGAAAATGAGCGCGATCAGAATCGCTCCGCGGGGGCGCTCGCTTCTACTCACAGCGGTCTCGGCTGATCGCGTAGGAAGAGAGTGATGCTCGAGCAGTGCGTCGTTCGATTCGGCGAGAGGGTCGCGTCACGCAGCGGCTCGTCGAGCTAGACGCCTCGGACTTCGGCGCCGAGGGCGCGGGATGCGCTGCGTCGTGAGAGTCGTGAGAGTCGGTGTCGCGGGTGTCGTGTGATCCAAAGACGTAGAACCTCGCGTTGAGTCCCTAGCCCTTCGATCCAGATCTGAATCTCGTAACGACCGAGCTCGTCCTGCATGCAGCGCTGCAGGATCTCTTCCTCTCAGTCGGGAATGATTCCGGTATCGGTGTGTCCCGCCATGCGTCCACCGTCCGCGAGGAACTCCGCGCCGGTGGAGTAGGAGCTTTCGTCGGAGGCCAGGAAGAGCACGAGACGAGCGATCTCCACGGGCTGCGCTACGCGCGCGATCGGCTGATTCCCGAAGACCGCGTCTTGATCCACATTGTCAAAGGTGGCCGAGTTGATCATCGGCGTGTTCACGCCACCGGGGTGGACGGAGTTGACGCGAATTCCGTCGCGGCCGAGCTCCATGGCCGCCGTCTTCGTCATGCCGCGCACGGCCCATTTGCTCGCCACGTATCCGATGACCCCCTCGACGCCTTCCATGCCGGCGTTCGAGGAGATGTTGATGATCGAGCCGCCTCCCGCGTCTCGCATCGCCGAGACGACCGCGCGCATCCCGAGGAAGACGCCCACCTGATTGACGCGGATGACCGCCATGTAGTCGTCGAGGCTCATCTCCTCGAGAGCCCCGGTGCGAACGATCCCAGCGTTGTTCACGAGCACGTCGAGCTTGCCAAAGGTCTCGACGGTCTCTCGAACCGCCCGTTCCCAGCTCTCTTCGTCCGTCACGTCCAACGCGACGGCGTGAGCCGCGTCTCCGAGCTCCGCCGCCACCCGAGAGCAATCCTTCTCCAGGACGTCCCCCACGACCACACGGGCCCCTTCCGCAGTGAAGAGTCTGGCCTCGGCCTCTCCCTGGCCGCGCGCCCCGCCGCTGATCAACGCCACCTTTCCGTCTAGTCTTCCCATGTCGAACATGCTGACACATTCACCCCCACCAGCTCAAGCCCCTGATCTGCGGCCGGGTAGACTGTGCAGGCGGCGGGGTGCCAACCGATTCTGCGAGGCCAGATGTCCGTGATCGACGACAACAAGGATCTGGTTCGGCGATATTTCGAGGCGTTGGCTCGCTTCGACCTGGATGCGATCAGCTCGCTGATGGCGCCGGAGCTGCGATTTCGTTGTGCCGGCGGGACAGGCGCCGAGGACCCGGTCGTCTTTCACTCCCCGCGCGAGCTGATCGACGATCTCCGACACAACCTTCGGGTGCTCTACGATCCCGATCCCGATCCAGAGGTCTTGAACCTCACGGCGGAAGCGGATCGCGTCGTGGCGGAGGTCCGGATCCGCGCGCGATCGCTCGAGACGGGTGAGGTCTACGACAATCTCTACGCGTTCTTTTTCTGGATTCGCGACGGAGTCTTCGTCGAGATCCACGAACATCTCGACACCCAGTACGTCTGGAAGAACCTTCTCGGTCCCGCCGGCATCGCCTCGGGCGCGCAGATGCCCTGGCTCGACGAGCCCGAATCCCGGGCTGTCTCAGGCCCGGGCCTTCTGTTCGGCCATGGTTTCGCGCAGTCTCGGTAGACCTCTTAGATAGGGGAGCCCGAGAAGTGCACGCAATAGCAGCAGCGCGACCGGAAACGTCAAGCCGAGGGCGAGAATCGACGCTTCATCTCCGTAAGGCGCAAAGAAGAAGAGCATGGCTGCCTGCTGAGTGCCCAAACCCGCGGGCGTGATCGGCACTGCGCCGGCCATCAAGATCACCGGTGTGGCCGCCACCGCAAGGTGCAGCGGAAGCTCGACTTCGAAGGAATGGCAACCCAGCCAGAAAATGCCGACGAACACTGAAAAATAGAAGCTCTTCATCAAGACCAGTACTGCGACATCGCGCCAGACGGCCGCCCGATGCGTGCGAAAGAGCCCGAGGCTTCGAGCGCGCTCGAAGAATCGAAAGCTCGGCCAGCTGCTTATGAAGAACGCCAGAGTGAGAGCTTGGAATAACACGATGCCGATCGCGATGTTTCGCAGAGCCAGGATCTCCGGGGTCGGGGGCAGCAGAAGTACGCCCAGCGCTGCGAAGCTCGCCAGCACCATCGCGTCGATCATCTGGTAGAAGAGCATCGTGCTCGTCGACTCGAGCGCGCCGATCTGCTTGGAAGTACGCAGATGCAGGATCACGGCCGCAGTCCCGAGATTCCAGTTGATCGGTGTCACGAGATAGGTCATCGCACGCAGACTCCGCGCCTCGGTCCAATCGAGCTTCGCGTTGAAGCGGGTAAACAGGAAGGCGAAGGCAGCGGAGTCGATCAGAAACCACGCAAACACCGCCGCCATCATCACCGGAAGAAAGAGTCCTAGATCCGCTGCGCGCGCGGCTGCCCAGGCGTCGGCCAGCGGAACCCGGCTGAAGAGGAAATACAGGATCGTCGCGGCGATCGCCCAGGGAGCGAGCCGTCTCAGCCGCGAGATCGGCGTCGACGTCGCTCTGGAATCGGCGTCGTGGGCTTCGTGGGCTTCGTTGAGACTCATCGAGCGAAGCTCGGCCTAAGCCGAAAAACTCGAAGAGCCGTCGCAGGCCTCGGAAGAAATGGAGGACTCCGGGGACTCCGGGGACGCCGAGGACCGCGGGGCGTCCGAGGTCTGCGGGGTCTCCGGGGCATAGGAAGATCCGGAGACTTCCGCCGCGCCCGCTTCATCTCGCGTACAGCGCGCCATGAATGCCCAGGGCGTCAAGATCTCACAGCCGGCGCTGCGAGCGCGTCCGGCCACCTTGCGATCCGCGCTGACCACGATCATCCGCTCGGGGTGCTCCGCCCGTCGCGCGCGTCGCACGATCCAATCGTCCGCCGATTCGACGAATAGACTGTGAACACTGTGAACCCGATGAACCCTCTGAACACCGTGAACAGCGGGCCCGGGTGAATCGCCGCCACTCGACATGGCCACCGGCTCCGCCCAGACCGACATCGCGGGGCGCGAGCCGTCGAAGGCCACCCAGATCGCGTCGGCACCGCCGCGCCAGTGGGTCACGCGCTCGAGCAGTCGCTCGCGATGAACTCGTTGCCACCAGCCCGAGTCGCGGTCCTTTCCGAGCAGGACAGCGTGCAGGACGTTGAAGCCGTCGACCAGAATCAAGCGTCTTCCCGGGTAGGCGCCGGGGATCGGGTCTTCCGCTGCGGTCTTCGCCGCGGGCGCGCTCTGGGGGGGACTCATCGGGGTGCTTTCCGGGTTGATTCGGTCGATTCGCTCCGCTGGCCGCCATCGGTCTTCGGCCAGATCGGCGAGGCGGGGAAGGTCGCTGTCGGTGGGCTCGGCATCCCAATCGGCTCGAGGGAGGCCAGATCGTACCCGACCCTGGTGTTGGCGCCCCCGAGCTCGACCGCGACCCAGCCCAGACCGAAGATCACCACGCTCAGCAGGGTCACGATCGCCATCTCAACGCTCTCCCAGGCCCCGCTGGCGCCCGAATCGTTGCGAATCTCGGTAGCCGGCCTACCGCTCGCGACCCGCTCCCAGAAGATCCGCTCCCGTTCCGCCCGGTCGATTCCCCCCAGCCGTCGCTCGTCATCGCACCCCACGATCTGCTCGAACCCCTCGATGCTCTCGATACCCTCGATGCTTTCGATCCAGAAACGGCCCATGCCCAGACCCTCCTCATGCCTCGAACCCAAGCCTCCCGGACGCACGTGACAGCCTCGGTCACATCCGGGCCTCGGCTTGCGGCTCCCCTGGAGCTGCCTTATTCAAGACCGCGATGAGTCAGCCGAGCGACGACTGCGTAGCCCGAGCCGAGACCCGGCGGGTGGCCCTGGTGCAGATGCGCTGTGAGGCCGGGCCCAGCCGGAATTTCGCCCACGCCCAGGACGCGATCGCGGACGCGGCGGCGCGAGGGGCCGAGGTGATCTGCCTGCCCGAGCTGTTTCGGACCGTCTATCTCTGCCAGAGTGAGGATCCCGCGCGCTTCGACTGGGCGGAGCCGATTCCCGGCCCCTCGACCGAGGCGCTCTCGAAGCAGGCGGCCGATCTCGGCGTCGTCCTGATCGCCTCGCTCTTCGAGCGGCGGGCGGCCGGGCTCTATCACAACACGGCCGTGGTGCTCGACGGCGCGGGCCGACTCGTCGGGCGCTATCGCAAGATGCACATCCCCGACGACCCGCTCTACTACGAGAAGTTCTACTTCACGCCCGGCGATCTCGGCTTCCGATCCTTTGCGACCGAGGCCGGGCGGCTCGGGGTGCTCGTCTGCTGGGATCAGTGGTTCCCCGAAGCCGCGCGGGCAACGGCCTTGGCCGGCGCGGAGCTGCTCTTCTATCCGACCGCGATCGGCTGGCAATTCGAGGAGGGCGACGAGATCGATCGCGCCCAGCTCGACGCCTGGCAGACCATCCAGCGCGCCCACGCGATCGCCAACGGGATCTTCGTGATCGCGGTCAACCGCGTCGGTGATGAGGCGCCGGAGGGGGCGGGCAGCGGGATCCGTTTCTGGGGAAGCTCCTTTGTCTGCGATCCCTTCGGTCGCGTGCTGGCAACAGCGCCCAGTGACGAAGAGGCCGTGATGGTCGTCGAATGCGATCTCGGGGCCATTGAGCGGGTGCGGCGCGACTGGCCTTTCCTGCGGGATCGGCGGGTCGATGCCTATCAGGGGCTGAGCGCGCGTTTTCTCGACGCGGGCTCCGCGCCGTCGGGCGAAACGGATTCGGATCCGTCGTGAGCGGGCCGGGCGGAGCGGATCTCGTCCGACCGGATTCAGGGTCGACGTCGACGGCGATGTCGCGCTCGATGTCGAGAGACGGTCCGGGTCGGCGTGGCTTTCGCTGGCCCGCGGAATGGGAGCCCCACCGCGCGACCTGGCTCTCCTGGCCCCACAACAGTGAAACCTGGCCGACGAGTGGCCTGGCTCCCGTCGAAGACGCCTTCTGCGAGATGGTGCGCGCGCTGGTCACGGCCGAGGCCGTCGAAATCCATGTAGAGGGTCCGGCGATGGCCGAACGCGTGTGCGAGCGGCTGGCCGGCGCCGGCGTCGAGGCGCTCGACCGCGTGCGTTTCCACAACGTCGCGACCGACGACGCCTGGATTCGGGATCACGGCGGGATCTTCCTGCTCGCTGCCGCCGCCGACGTCGGCGCCGACACGGACACCGACACGGACGCCGACACCGATACCGATGCCGACACTGACGCTTCCGCTGCCTCCGACGCGGGTGCTGGGCGCCTGCTCCTCGATTTCGAGTTCGATGCCTGGGGTGGTAAATACCCACCCTGGGATCTCGACGCAGCGGTCGGGGCGGCGATGGCCGAGGCGGCGGGCGTGCCGCGCTTCGAGTCGGCCTTTGTGCTCGAGGCGGGCGGCCTCGAGGGCGATGGTGAGGGAACGATTCTCACGACCGAGTCGTGTCTGATGAACCCGAATCGGCTTCGGCCGGGCCAGGATCGCAGCCGCGCCACGATGGAGTCGCTGCTCTCGGAGCTGCTCGGCGCGAAATGCGTACTGTGGCTGGGCGAAGGGATCGAGGGCGACGACACCGACGGCCACATCGATGATCTGGCCCGCTTCATCGCGCCGGGGCGGGTCGTGACGATCGTCGAGCCGGATCCCGCGGATTCGAATCACGCGCCGTTGGCTGAGAATCGTCGCCGGCTCGAGGGCTTTCGCGATGCGAAGCATCGGCGCCTCGAAATCGTCGAGCTTCCGACGCCGGGACGCATCGAAGGGCCAGGGGGCCGCCTACCCGCGAGCTACGCGAATTTCTATATCGCCAATCAGGTGGTGCTGGTTCCCGTCTTCGGAGTCGGGGCCGATCGCGAAGCGCTTGCGGTGCTCGAAGCCTGCTTTCCGGAACGGACGATCGTTCCGATTCCGAGTCGCGCGTTGGTCGAGGGGCTCGGAGCGGTGCATTGCCTGACGCAGCAGGAGCCGACCTGGCCGGCATCAGACGTTCGCCGCGGCGCCACTTGACGGCACTCGCGAGCCCCCGTAGCTATCGCGGCAGGCTGCGCTTCAGCGTGCTCAGGAGGGTCCCGCCGAGCCCGGCCAGGCACAGTCCGGCTGCCGGGATTGCGAGGAATTCCAGCGCCTCCTTGGCCTCGCCCGTGCTGCCCAGGCCCGGGGCAGTGAAGCCCGCGACGAGCCAGAAGAAGGCGTAGAGGAGCGCGCCGCCGCCGAAGGCCAGCGAAGAGATCCTCTCCAGAGGTCCGACATCTCCGAGCAGACCGAGAAGCAGGATGGACGCGAGGGCCGCCGCGCCGATGGCTCCGCCGTGAAGGTGCGCTCGCTTCAGGTAGCTCCACGACTTGGCGACGACCTTGTCTCGTCGAGCTTCATCCCCTTCGTACACCGTGTCGAAGGCCGCATCCGCGGACGCACGCAGCTGCCCTTTGATGGAATCCTCGACCGCGCCGAACAGACCACCGAGAAGGAAGCCAAACAGGATGGACAGCAGCGCGAGGGTCGCACCGGGCAGCAGAGGCTTCAGATTCTCGTTGGACAGGGTGGCCATGGGTCTCAGCTCCGTTCATTGGGGATGCACCAGACGGCCCCTGTACCGTTAGCAGAAGCAGAAACCTCTGCTCAGAAGGGTGCTGGGCTCTGTTCCTGAGAGGCGCAAGATGGATGTCGATCACGTTCGAGCAGGCATCGAAGTCTTAGCCCCACACCGCGCCGACAATCGCGGTTCGCGAATGGACTGGGCCCACGATGCGCGTGAGATATTCGAGAAGAGAGAGCTCCGTGGATGAGCGAGCTTCCATACCCTGACCATGCCGTTCTGCGCGGAACGGAGCTTCTGTCCTGCGGGGTAATAGACTCACTTCGTGCTGGTCCGTCTCGAAGCTTATATGGATGCGTGGATCATCTTTCAATCGGGCTGCACATAAGTTAAAACCCGGGACCACGCGAATCAGGGCAGCGCTGGCTGTCGCGCAATGAAGAGGTCGCCAATGGAAGTTTCCCGACATGACATCGTCATCGTCGGTGGTGGGGGTGCGGGCCTGCGGGCGGCAATCGAAGCCGCCCAGAATAATCCCACCGCCTCGATCGCCCTGGTTTCGAAGGTCTATCCGATGCGAAGCCATACCGTTTCCGCCGAGGGCGGCGCGGCGGCGATCGCCCGGGAAGATGACAACCTGGAGCTCCACGGTTACGACACCGTGAAGGGCTCGGACTTCCTCGGAGACCAGGACGCGATCCAGTTCTTCGTCGAGGAGGCCCCCAAAGAGCTGGCGCTGCTCGAGAATTGGGGCTGCCCCTTCTCTCGCAACGAGGACGGAACCGTCGCGACGCGCGCCTTCGGCGGCATGACGACCAAGCGCACCTGGTACGCCGCCGACAAGATCGGCTTCCACATGTTGCACGCGCTCTTTCAGCATTCGATGCGCTTTGAAAACATCGTGCGCTACGACGAATTCTTCGTCTCGAAGCTGCTCGTCGAAGACGGTGTCTGTCGGGGGGTGGCGGCGCTCGATATTCGCACCGGCGAATACTCCGCGATCCTCGGCCGGGCCGTCATCCTGACGACCGGCGGCGGCGGCAAGATCTTTCCCTTCACGACCAACGGCACGATCAAGACGGCGGACGGGATGGCGCTCGCCTACCGCGCCGGCGTTCCGCTGAAGGACATGGAATTCGTCCAATACCACCCGACCGGCCTACCCGGCACGGGCATCCTGATCACCGAGGCGACCCGCGGCGAGGGCGGTTACCTGCGCAATTCCGAGGGCGAACGCTTCCTGGTCGAATACGACTACGGCGTCGGCACGAAGGCCGAGCTCGGCCCGCGCGACATGATCTCGCGCGCCATCGTGCAGGAGATCGAAGCCGGTCGCGGCCTCTCCGGGGCCTACGGTGACCACGTGATTCTCGATCTCACGCATCTCGGCGAAGAGAAGATCGACTCGCGGCTGCCCTTCGTGCGCGAGCTGGCGAAGGTGTATGTCGGGGTCGACCCCGTCACGACGCCGATTCCGATTCGTCCCGTCGTGCATTACATGATGGGCGGTGTCGACACGGATATTCATGGTGCCACTGAAATGGCGGGCCTGTATGCCGCGGGCGAGACCGCCTGTGTCTCGATCAATGGTGCCAACCGGCTCGGCTCGAACTCGCTGACCGAATGCCTCGTCTTTGGAGCCGCCGCCGCGCGACATGCCATGGACTACATCGGTGGCGCGTCGGAGGGCAACGAAGCGGCGCTGCGCAGCCAGGTCGAAGAAGAGGCCGGCCGCGTCGGGAACCTGCGCGGACGCAAGAAGGGCGGCGAAAAGATCTCCGAAATCCGCCGCGAGCTGAATCACGTCATGGAGGACAGCTACGGCGTGTATCGCCAGCAGGACACGATGCAGGCCGGCGTCGCCTCGGTGGCCCAGCTGCGGGGTTGCGTCGCCGACCTTCGGCTCGAAGACGACAGCAGAGTCTTCAATACCGAGCTGATCACCGCTCTCGAGCTCATCAACATGGTCGAAGTCGCCGAAACCCTGGCCGTCTCGGCGGCGCACCGCAAGGAATCGCGGGGCGCCCATACCTGCAGGGACTTCACGACCCGGGACGACCAGAATTATCTCTACCACACGATGGCCTACCACGACCCCGCCGGTCCCCGGCTCGGCAAGAAGGACGTGGTATTGGGCAAGTGGGAGCCGGAGGAGCGGAAGTACTGATGGCCGAGAAGACAATCGTCATCACGCGGTTCGACCCCGACAAGGACGAAGCACCGCGCAAGCAGGAATACACGGTTCCGTGCGAGGACAACTGGAAGGTCCTCGACGCCGTCAATTTCATCAAGGACGAGATCGACGCGACCGTTTCGTATCGCTGGTCGTGTCGGATGGCCGTCTGCGGCAGCTGCGGCATGATGGTAAACGGCGAGCCGAAGCTGACCTGCAAGACCGCGATCACCGAGTATGGCGATCGCGTCGAGATCGAGCCGCTCGCCAACTTCCCGATCGTTCGCGACCTCGTCGTCGAGCTCGATGGATTCATGCACAAGTTCCAGGCCGTCAAGCCCTGGATCATGCGCGCCAAGGAAGTCGCCGAAGACAAGGCCGATCGCCATCCGACCAAGGGCACCTTCGCCCAATCCGCCGAGCAGCTCGGTGAATTCAAGCAGTTCAGCATGTGCATCAACTGCATGCTCTGTTATTCGGCCTGTCCCGTCGTCGCCAACGAGCCCGAGTTCCTGGGGCCCGCCGCGATCGCCCTGGGCCATCGCTACAACATGGACTCCCGAGACCAGGGCAACGACGAGCGAAACGAGATCTTCCGAGGCGAAGGCACGGTCTTCTCCTGCTCCTTCGCCAACGAATGCAGCGAGGTCTGCCCGAAGAACGTCGACCCCGCGGCCGCCGTCAACCAGGCCAAGTTCGAGGCCGTCATCGACTGGGCCAAGGGCCTCGTCCTGCCGCGAGGAGGAACAGAGTAATGGCTGGACCGGCACATCCCGACGCGATGGCCCCGCCCAACCCGGGCCGAACCCGCACCGCCCCGCCCCAGATGCCCACGACCTGGTGGGGCTCCAAGCGGATGGTGACCTATCTGCTCTTCGATGCGACCGGCGTCACCTATTTCCTGATGGGCTTCCTGGCGATCCGGATGATCCGGGCACTCGGCCAGGGCGAAGCCGCCTGGGACGCCGCGATGGAAACCCTTCAAAACCCGGTCTACATCGTCTTTCATCTACTCTGCCTCGCCTCGGTCCTATTCGTCGCCGTCCGCTGCTTCCGGCTCTTCCCCAAGGCGCAGCCCCCCACGATCGGTCCCCTGAAGCCACCGCCGGGCGCAGTCATTCAGGGAATGCTCTACGTCGTCTGGATCGCCATCACACTCGGACTGGCTCTGATTCTGGCAGGAGGGCTCCTCTAATGCGTGGACTCCTGCTCCGGCTCGAACCCATCATCTGGCTGCTCTTCGGCCAGAGAATCCTGATCGGCACCATGCTGCTGACCCCGTGGATCCTGGTCGTCGGCCTTCTCGTTCCCCTCGGCATCGTCGACCCCCAGGCCCTCTCGTACGAACGCGCCCATGCGATCGCCACGGCTTCGCTGTTCGGATTCCTCCCGATCGGCCAGCTGATTCTGGCTGCCCTGCTCGTGCTCCCCCTCTGGAAGGGCGCGCACCATGTCCGTTCGCTGCTGATCGATTTTGGCGGCGGCGAGCGAGACGGCGCGGTGGGGACGCTGCTCTATCTGACCGCGCTGGTCGGGAGCTTGGTTGCGATTGTGGCGGTGGTTGGGCTCCAAGGGCTCGCGCAAGAATAACTGCCGAGTTTCAGGATCGTGGTTGGAGGGTGTAGTTCCACATCGGGAGGGGTTCATGCTTTTCCAGGGAGAGCTTCATCATCTCGGAGTCCGTGATCTTGATGCCCTTGGTGTAGCGCTTGCGCACGAGGCTGGCCCGTACGCGCAGCCCGGTGGAGGTCTGGGTAGCACGGATGTAGTTCAGGATGGTCTCGTAGCTGTCGAGAGGTCTCCCTGCCCAGTTCTTACTGATCTCGCTGAACAGTCGATGTTCGATCGGGTTCCACTTGGAGGTGCCAGGTGGATAGTGAGCCACGGTGACCGTGAGCTGGTGGCGATCGCATAGCTCTCGTTGCAGACCCACCTTCCACGCACGACATCGGGCGCCGTTGCTGCCCCCGCCATCGGCCAGGATCGCAAGCTTCGGCGAATCGGGGTAGCGCTTCTTGCCTTCGCTGCGCCACCACCTCTCGATCGATTCCACGGCGAACTGGGGTGTGTCGTAGCTCATCCCGATGAACAAGGTTCCGCGATTGGTGTGAACGTCATAGACCCCGTAGGGGATCGCCATCCCGTCGGCCTCCGATCGGAAGTCGTGGTCCTTGACGGCGATGGGTTCGCGGCACCATGCGACCCCTGGGTTCTTGAAGTGGCCCACCATCTCCTTCTTTTTCGTGTCGACACTGATCACCGGTGAGCCTGCAGCGGCGAAGCGCTCGCGGAACTCGGCGATCTTCGTGAACTGCTCGTCGCGCCGCTCTGGCGACCCACTGGAGAGCTTCTTGTGATTGACGCGTAGCGAGAAGCCCATCTCGATCAGCAGCTTGGCGACGGTTCGTGGGCTGACGTTGATTTTCAGAGAGCGCAGCTGTGCGGCGATCTTTTCCGTCGTCCGGTGGGTCCACTTCAACCCGCTCATGGGGTCGCCTGCCGTCTCGTGCTTCATCAGCTCTTCGAGGCGCGCGATGACCTCCGGCGTTTTTTTCCCACCGACTTGCGTCCTGCTCCGGTCCGTCGGACGCGCTCCGGCTCCACGTTGCGATCCAATAGCTCGCGACGTCCGTGTGAGACCGTTCCGACGCCGAGCCCCAGCAATTCGGCCATCGCGCGGTCTCCTCCATGGCCGATCTTCAAGGATTCGAGGCCGGCATAAAGACGTCGCTGCTTCTCATCCAGCAGGCTGAAGAACAACACAATGGACGCCTTCAACTCGTCAGGCAGGACATCGACGTGGGGGATGCGCCCTGCAGGAAGCGATCCGGCCTCGAGAACTCGTCGCGCCCTCAGCTGCAGCTTCTTCGTTGCGGGTTCTTGCGAACAATAGAGGTAGCGACCTGTGATCTGCTCGCGACTGAGCCGTCCTTGACGCATCAACTTCAGGAGTGCGCCTTTGGCTTCGACGTTCAGCACGTTTTCGAGCTCGGCCACAAAGAACCCCGCACCGGATTCTTCGACCAACGCCTCCGCCGTGGCCATCAAGGACCCGCGCAGCGAGAACCACACCGTCCGGTACGACCACAGGCCCCACTCGTCGTAGTTGGCGATGTCGTCCAGTGTGTAGTAACGCCCGCGATGCGAATAGCTGCTGCGATAGGACAGTTCCCGCAACTTGCGGAAGATCGTGGCGTCGGCCTGGGTGCCCAGGATCGCCTTCAGTTCGGGCATCGTGGCGATCTTGTTCTTCCTGAAGAGTTCGATGAGGTCTTGGGCCCGGTATTCTTCCAGTCGCATTCTGATAGAATATCGCCTCATTAGGAGAAATTCAATCATAATCATCGTCCACAGGGCCAGCCGCGCTGCGGACTCAAGCTGACGCGGAAGTACCCAAAAGGCCCTGAACTCGG
>PVBE012678149.1_pt1 | contig 41646 bp, 42 predicted proteins | sample 1631181 | NCBI WGS metagenome assembly PVBE01 (sample SAMN08397723, study PRJNA350692) | Marine metagenome, whole genome shotgun sequencing project. | isolation source: water | place: Pacific Ocean | collected 2012-04 | reverse complement strand
GATTTTGAATCCGGCGCGTCTACCAATTCCGCCATCCCGGCTTGCTATTGATCGGTCAGTGATAGCTCGCTGAGCGGCCGTAAGTTTGACACAGGACGTGGGTGCTCGTCATCGTCCATCCGGGCAGGCTACGGACTCGGTGCCCGATCGTGAGAACCATATGTGGCGTGGAATCGGTACCTGAGTCAACCTTGTATGCAACCTTTTCCGACCTTTCGGCATCTAACCGATAAGACCATGGGAAATCACATGCCAGAAGTGGGGCCTGCCATCGTAGCGGGCGCCCAGCGAGGGGATCGTGTCGCGCACGCGCGGCTGTACGAGGCGTATTCGCCCATGGTCTACACGCTCGCGCGGCGTATGCTCGTCGTGCCGGTTTTGGCCGAGGATGTGCTCCAGGAGACCTTCATCGAAGTCATTCGCAAGATTGATGCCTATCGGGGTGATGCGGCCATCGGTTTTTGGATCAGGCGTATCGCGGTGAATAAGTGTTTGATGTACCTCCGTTCGAGCTGGGCCTCCCGCCGCGTGGATATCGAAGTCCCGGACACGCCCTGCCCGAGCGGCGGCGAGCAGGCCGAGCGGCAAATCGCGCTAGAGGCGGCGCTGGCACAGATATCGGCGACGGCTAGAGCGGTGGTCTGGCTGCACGACGTGGAAGGCTATACGCACAAAGAGATTGCCCGGCTAATGGGTAGGACAACGAGTTTTTCGAAATCGCAACTCGCGAGAGCGCATGAGCGGCTGCGAGGCTACTTAGACGGCGAGTCGGCGGAGGATGGATCGGAGTTATGTACCCCAGTACTGAAAACCTGCTGAAGATCAGAGACGGTGAGCCTGTCGACGCGGATGCGCGCGCCTACGTCGAAGCGGACCCGAGCACGCGGACGGAGCTTGAGCGATTGCGGCAAACTCAGAAAGCTTTACGGGATCTGCCGGAGCTCGAACCCCCGGCCGGCGTATGGGAACGGGTTGCTGAAGAGGTAGGTAGCGATGCGACGCGCAACGCTCATCGCGTCTGGCAATGGCCCCTGCGCGCTGCGATTGCAGCCAGCGTCGCGGTCCTCGCCATCGTGCTCGTGGGCCGGCAGCCGGAAGTCATCGACCCGCTGGAGACCGGGCCTGCCTCGATCGTCGCGGAGGCGATACCAAGTATCCAGATCGAGGAGATCGTCGGGACGCCGTCCTACGCTTCCCTCGCGTCGGAGTCGGTGCGCCTGGACCGTGCGCTGCACAGCATTACCTACAAGCCCGGTGTCGTGCGCGCCGGTACCGCCAGCACGATCACGGACTTCGAGGATCGGATCGCCATGGTCGACGACCGGCTGATGTATGCTAATCAACTCAACCTGAACGCGCCGCAACGCAGGGCTCTAATGCAATACCGTGTCGATCTCATGAATGCGCTTCTCTTTATGCGTTACGCTCAAGCGCAACGTTCCGGCTACTAGTCGCATCTATAGTTTGAAACTACCCCTATTTGGAGACAGACTCATGAGAACGACAGCCGTATTCGCAAGTGCTTTGATGTTGGCAGGCACGTTGGGCGTGGTCGGCACGACGAATGCTCAGGACGCCGATGAACTCGCCGACGCCCAGCTCGAACTCCGGGTCGCACGAGAGGAACTCGAAGCTGCGGCGCGCGAAGTTGCGCGGCTGTCCGCGCAAGCCAATGCGCCCGTCGTCGGCGGCGTCTTCCGAGACTTCGAGCGATCGGGCCGCCGGGCCATGTTGGGTATCAATATTGCCGACGAGGAAAATGGTGTCCTCGTCGTTGGCGTCAGTCCCGGTGGACCCGCCGACGAGAGCGGTATCGAGACCGGTGACATCATCGTTGCGATCGGAAATGCGGAGCTGCTCGGCAGTGAGATCAGTTCACCGACCGAGGTACTTATCGCGCACATGGCGCGAGTAATGCCGGGTGAAAGCGTGACGCTCGGTATCCTCCGCGACGACGAGAAACACGAAATCGAAGTCGAGGCTCGCGCCCTTGAGGCACAATACTTCGCGGGGCAGTTTGCGACCCCCGCCATACCACTGCCGCGTGGCGACTCCATCGCCGGCGGCCCCCCAATGTCACTCGCGTTCGCGGGCCGGATCGGTCGCTGGGCGGATATGGAACTCGTCGAGCTTACGCCGGATCTGGGCACTTATTTCGGTACGGACGAGGGTATTCTGGTAGTTAGAGCGCCGTCCGACGATGCGCTAGAACTGCAAGACGGCGACGTTATCATCGAAATTGGCGGCCGCACGCCGATGAGTACCGAACACGCGATGCGAATTCTAGGCAGTTTCGAGCCCGGCGAGACGCTGGAACTCACGATCATGCGCAGCCAGCGTGAACAGACGCTGGAGGTCGAGATAGCTGCCGGCGGCCGGAGAGGTTAACGAGTAACGCCCGTAGTCCCCCCCTACGGATATTTTACCGGCCCAAGTGGCCGGCTTTTTTTCTGAGCCAAATCGTCCGGGCGCGATAGAATCCAGGCCCCATGGATCGCAGCGCCTTTCACTACGAGCTCCCGCCAGAACTCATCGCGCAGGAGCCGTTACCCGAACGTACCGGTAGCCGGCTCCTGGTCCTGGAGGGGGGCAGAGGCAAGTGCTGCGATCGGCAATTCGCGGCACTGCCGGAGCTTCTTCGTCCCGGCGATTTACTCGTTCTAAATGATACGCGTGTGATTCCGGCGCGGCTCTGCGGGCATAAGGCCAGCGGCGGCCGTATCGAAATCCTCATCGAGCGGATCACGGGATCGACTACCGCTATCGCACAGATAAGAGCGAGTAAGCCGCCGCGGCTAGGCGTTGAACTGCGGCTGCCGGGCGATGCGGTCGCGATCGTAGAAGGCCGACCCCAGGAGTTCTACGCGCTGCAATTCGATCAGGCACTCGAGCCCTACCTCAATGAGCACGGCGAGGTACCCTTGCCACCCTATATCGAGCGTGCGCCGATGAAGGCAGACGCCGCCCGCTACCAGACGATCTACTCACGCGATCCGGGTGCGGTTGCGGCCCCGACAGCCGGGTTGCACTTCGATGCCGATCTTCTCGCACGCCTCACGCGGCAAGGCGTTGAACACGTTTTCATCACTCTGCATGTAGGCGCGGGGACTTTTTCTCCGGTGCGGACGCAAAGCGTAGAGGATCATCGTCTACACGAAGAGCGCGCGACCGTATCGGGCGCCGTTTGCGCGCGGATTCGCGAGACGCGAGCTGCTGGTGGCCGGATCATCGCCGTCGGGACCACGAGCGTGCGCGCGCTCGAGAGCGCCGCACTCGGCGACGAACTGGCGGCCTTCGATGCGGAGACCGGGCTGTTCATCTATCCTGGATTTCGTTTTCAAGTCGTGGACGCCATGGTGACGAACTTCCACCTGCCAGAGTCATCCTTACTGATGCTCGTGGCCGCGTTCGTGGGCCGTGAGTCCGTGCTAGCTGCCTATAAGCACGCGGTCGCCGAACGATACCGTTTCTTCAGCTACGGCGACGCGATGTTCGCTACGTGCTCCGACGCGAGTGGGAAGCAATGAAATTCCAACGGCTGCACTCCGACGGCGTGGCGCGACGCGGGAAACTGACGTTCCGCCGAGGTGTCGTCGACACGCCGGCATTCATGCCCATCGGCACCTATGGCAGCGTTAAAGCGATGACGCCGGAGGAGCTCTCCAGCAGCGGTAGTCAGATCATCCTCAGCAACACATTTCACCTCATGTTGCGGCCGGGCACCGAAGTGATCGCTGCCCACGGCGGGCTACACGGCTTTATGAATTGGGATGGCCCGATTCTGACCGACTCGGGTGGATTCCAGGTTTTCAGCCTTGCGTCGCTACGCAAAATCACCGAGGAGGGCGCGGAGTTCAGATCGCCTATCGATGGCGATCTCATCGAACTCACGCCGGAGCGGTCGATTGAAGTCCAGCATGCGCTCGATGCCGATATCGTCATGGTCTTCGACGAGTGCACACCGTATCCCGTCGATATGGAAACTGCGAGACGCTCAATGGAGTTGTCGTTGCGCTGGGCCAAGCGCAGCCGCGCCGCATTCGATCGCGTCAGAGATGGCGGCGACTCCGATGCGGCATTGTTCGGCATCGCGCAGGGCAGCGTCTATCCCGAGCTACGAAATGAGTCTTTGCAGGAACTGACTGAAATCGGTTTCGACGGCTACGCGATCGGCGGTCTAGCGGTCGGTGAGCCCGAGGCCGAGCGTCTCCGGGTTCTAGAGGACATCGAGCCCGCGTTGCCCGGCGATCGGCCCCGTTACCTCATGGGGGTCGGTGCGCCCGACGATCTCGTCAGGGCGGTTGCCCGCGGTATGGATCTGTTCGACTGCGTGATACCCACACGGCACGCTCGAAACGGTCAGCTTTTCACGAGCGAAGGCAAGATCAATCTGCGCAACAGCCGGTACCGGGACGATACGGCGCCGCTCGATCCCGACTGCGTCTGCGACACGTGCCGGCACTACAGCCGCGCCTACTTGAGCCATCTGCATCGCTGCAATGAGATCCTCGGCGCGCGGCTGGCGACACTGCACAACCTGCACTATTACCAGACCCTGATGGCGGAGATGCGGGAAGCGATCGCCGGCGACCGGTTTCAGCAGTTCACGGCGGCCTGGATGGCCGCGCCGAGCGGCGCGGACCGCGACGGCTAGGAATGCCGAATCGGCCCGAAGCTATGCCATAATACTCAGCTTTGTGGCGTAAACTGCTCCTAGAGCGAGCTTGATATATGGGTTTTTTCATCGATACGGCATGGGCACAGGTGGGCGCACCATCGAATCCGCTCATGAGCTTTCTGCCTCTGATCATCATATTTGCGCTCTTCTACTTCCTGCTGATTCGCCCTCAGAATAAACGCCAGAAACAACATCGAGAGATGGTTGAGGCACTGAAGAAAGGCCAGGAGGTTGTGACCGGTGGTGGTGTTCTGGGCAAGGTGACGGAAGTGCGCGACTCGTGGGTCACGGTTGAGGTAGCTGAAGGAGTTTCACTCAAGATCCGGAGAGACACGATTACCCAGCTCGTGCCTAAAGATACTATCAAGAGCGCCTGAAGCGGAAACACCCCATGAATCGATATCCCCTCTGGAAAAATCTTCTAGTCGCTGGTGTGATCGTGGGCGGACTGTTATTGGCCCTGCCTAATCTCTATGGGGACGATCCCGCGTTGCAGATCACACGCGAGGACGGTAGCCCGATGTCGGAGCTGACGGTCTCCGCGATCCGGACGACACTTGACGATCAGGAAATCGCGTTTCTCGAGGCAGCACTCGATGGCGATGCCACAGTGGTACGTTTTCCGGATGTCGCGAGTCAGCTTCGGGCCAGCGATGCGCTCGGCGAGGTATTACCTATCCACGTCGTCGCACTGACGCTCGCGCCGCGGACTCCACCCGTGCTTCGTTCGATCGGGCTTCAGCCCATGAGTCTGGGACTCGACTTGCGCGGCGGTGTGCATTTTCTCTATCAGGTCGATCTCGAGACGGCGTTGCAGCAGTTTCTCGAAAGTTACGAAGCGTCACTGCGCACTGATCTCAGGGAAGCGGCTATCCGAAACCGCATTACGCTGGTCGGTGACACGCTTGATATTCCGATACTGGAGCCCGAGAAGGTCGAGGAAGCGGCGGCGCTGATTCGTCGGCTCGACCCCTTGCTGGTCGTGACGCCAGGCGCGCTGAGCGGAGAGCCCGGGTTTCGCGTCCAGCTCTCCGACGTGCAGATCACGCAGCGCCAGAATTTTGCGATCGAGCAGAACACCATCACGCTGCGCAATCGGGTCAATGAACTCGGTGTGGCCGAGCCCGTCGTGCAGCGCCAGGGACTGAATCGCATCGTCGTTCAACTGCCGGGTGTTCAGGATCCCGCCCAGGCCGAAAGAATTCTCGGCGCGACTGCGACTCTGGAGTTTCGTCTCGTGGATACCGAGAATGACGCGTTCCGGGCGCGCGAGCTCAACCGGCCGCCGCTCAACTCGATTCTGCGCGATCGGACCGATGGGTCGCCGGTATTGCTGCGTCGGGAGGTGATCGTCTCCGGCGATCAGCTGACTGATGCAACATTCGTCTATTCGCAGGGTGTGCCGGCAGTGAACGTGCGTCTCAATGCGCAGGGCGCGAGCCGGATGCTCGAGACGACGCAAGCGAACCTGAATCGGCCGATGGGAATTCTCTACATAGAAGATAAACCCGAGATCGTCGTTCGCGACGGTGAAGAGGTCATCACCACGACGCGGGAAGAGACGGTCATCAATACGGCGACGATTCGCGGTGTATTTTCCAGCAGCTTCGAGATCACGGGCCTAACTCCGTTCGAGGGGCAGGATCTCGCCCTGTTATTGCGCGCCGGCGCGCTCGCGACGCCTATCGTCAAGGTGGAGGAACGCACCATCGGGCCGAGTCTCGGCCGGGACAATATCGAGAAAGGCCGTGCGGCCGTAATGCTCGGCTTTCTCCTGGTCGTGATATTTATGGCGTTGTACTATCGGGTGTTCGGCTTGGTTGCGGACGTCGCGCTGTTCGCCAACCTCGTGCTGATCGTCGCGCTGCTATCCCTGTTGCAGGCGTCGCTCACGTTACCAGGGATAGCGGGAATCGTCTTGACTGTCGGCATGGCGGTCGATGCGAATGTACTCATCTTCGAGCGCATACGCGAGGAGCTGGCTAACGGGAACTCGCCTCAGGCGAGTATCAAGGCGGGCTACGAGAAGGCATTCTCGACGATCGCGGACGCGAATATTACGACACTGATCGCGGCGCTCGTGCTGTTCTCGTTCGGTACCGGGCCGATCAAGGGATTCGCGGTTACTCTGGCGCTGGGCATCGTCACGTCGATGTTCACGGCGATCATCGGTACCCGAGCGCTCACCAATCTCATCTACGGTTATCGTCAGGTGCCCGCACTCGCGATCGGCGGGCAGGCTCAACATGGCGCTGTTTAGCCGCACGCCCACGATCGACTTCATGGCCGGCCGCCGCGTCGCGGTCGCCATTTCCGCACTCGTGCTGGTGGTGTTGCTCGGTTCCATCATCGTCCGCGGTCTCAATCTCGGCATCGATTTCACGGGCGGTCTGTTGCTCGAGGTCGGCTATGCGGGGACGGCCGATCTCGCCGAGATTCGGCTCGTGCTGGCCGAGGAGGGTTTCGGGACGCCGCTCGTACAGAACTTCGGCACGGCTTCGGACGTGTTGATCCGGCTCCCGCCTCAGGAGGAGCAGGAAGGAGGCGTCATTCGCAGTCGCGTACTGGGGGTTCTGGCTCAGCGTGACGCTTCGGTGGAGCTGAGACGAATCGAGTTCGTCGGCCGGCAGGTCGGCGACGATCTGACGGAGCAGGGCGGTCTCGCCATGTTGATAGCACTGATTCTGATCTTCATCTACGTCATGCTCCGTTTCCGCTGGAAGTTCGCGGCTGGCACGATCTTGGCATTGGCTCACGACGTCGTTATCGTCGTCGGGTTCTTCTCGATCTTCGGCTTCGGCTTCGACCTCACGGTATTGGCGGCCGTGCTCGCCACGATCGGCTACTCGCTCAACGATACGATTGTCGTATTCGACCGGATCCGCGAGAACTTTCGCTTCATGCGGCGGGGAACCGCGGTAGAAATTATCAATACCTCCATCAACCAGATGCTCGGCCGCACGATCATCACGAGTATGACCACGCTGCTTGTTTTGGTGTCGCTGTTTTTCCTGGGCGGTGAGGCCGTATCCGGGTTCGCGTTGGCGCTGATCGTCGGCGTCATCATCGGTACCTACTCGTCGATCTATATCGCGAGCACCGCCGCACTCGCGCTCGACGTCTCGCCCGTCGACCTCGCGCCGCCGAAGCGCGAGGAAATCGACGATCTCCCATAGGAACGGCCGCCGGCCCGGCCGCAAACGGCCGTTTGCAGTTAGATAAAGCGGCGTATCGTGGCCGGGCGATCGCTCCTAGATGAGGTTCTTGGCGTGTGGGGCGAGCAGCTTCGAGAGTCCTGCGTAGATCTTGGGGTTGCCAGCCACGACGTCGCCGCTCTCGAGGTAGGTGTCGGCGCCCTGATAGTCACTGATGCGGCCGCCGGCCTCCTTGATCATGAGTGCGCCGGCTGCGATGTCCCAGATGTTGAGCCCCAGCTCCCAGAAGCCGTCGACGCGTCCGGCGGCGACATAGCAGAGATCGAGCGCCGCTGATCCCGGTCGTCTGATTCCCGCCGAAGTGGTAATGACGCACTTGAGCATCTCGAGATAGTCGTCGAGGTGTTTCTTATTTGCACGATAGGGAAAGCCGGTCGCGATTAGCGAGTAATCCATGCGGTCGCGCTTGCTCACGCGAATCTTCCGGCCGTCGAGTTGCGCGCCCTGGCCCCGGCTGGCACTGAAAATCTCCTGCCGCAACGGGTCGTACACGACGCCGTGTTCGAGCTGACCTTTATGCGCGACGGCGATCGAGACGGAGAATACCGGAAAACCGTGGATATAATTGGTCGTGCCGTCGAGCGGGTCGATGATCCACTGGTATTCATGGTCGCCCTGCTGGCCGCGCTCCTCCGCCAGTATCGAATGTTCCGGGTAGTGGTCGTAAATGACCTCGATGATGGCGTCCTCGGCCATATGGTCGACCTCGGTCACATATTCGTTACGGTTCTTCTCCGTGATCTCGAGCGTCTCGAGCCGGTTGAGCTGACGAATCATGAGCTCGCCCGCCCGTCGGGCGGCGCGCACTGCGATATTGACCATGCCATGCATGTGATTTTCTTTCAGCCGAAGCGTACTAGCGAATGGCGGGAGCTCCCGCCGCGGAAGGGTAGAATACTCCCCCATTCAGGACAAATAGTCATTACGACACTTTAGCCATGCCAATTGCTATGCCAGTCGCCGTGCGCATCGTCCTCGTCGAGACGTCTCATCCTGGCAACATCGGTGCCAGCGCGAGGGCTATGAAGACCATGGGGATCGACGATCTCGTGTTGGTCTCGCCGAAGGAATTCCCTTGCGCGGAGGCGACCGCCCGCGCGTCGGGTGCCGACGATCTTCTCGAGCGCGCCAGGGTCGTTAGCTCCTTGAACGAGGCGATCGTGGATTGCGGCTTCGTCGTCGGCGCGAGCGCCCGGCTGCGCAGCCTGCCGTGGCCGACGGTCGACCCGCATACCTGTGCGCGAACCGTTTGCGAGCGGGCGACCGGCAACATCGTCGCGATCGTACTGGGCCCTGAGCAGTCCGGGCTCACGAACGAGGATCTTGGCCGTTGTCACCAGCTCGTACAGATTCCGGCGAACCCCGATTTTTCGTCTCTGAACTTAGCCATGGCCGTGCAGATCTTATGCTACGAGTTGCGTATGGCCCAGGACGAGGCAGCCGTGGCCGATGCGGATGAGTCCGGGCTGCACGAAGCGGTGCTCGCGACTGGGGGCGAACTCAACGGCTTCCACGAGCACATGGAAGCCGTACTTTCGGAGGTGGGGTTTATCAATGCGGATCACCCCAAACAGCTCAAGCTCAGGCTCAGGCGAATCTTTCACCGAGCGCGTCTGGACCAGACGGAGATCAATATCCTGCGCGGGATGCTGAAGGCACTGGATCCACGCACTCAGCGCGAGAATCGGAAAGAGGAATGATGAAGAAGTCGATCTATTTGGACTACGCGGCCACGACGCCCGTTGATCCCGCCGTGGCTGCCGTAATGAGAGAGTGTCTCGAACCCGACGGGGACTTCCAAAACCCGTCGTCCTCCCACGCCGGTGGACGGCGCGCACGCGCGCGCGTCGAGAAGGCTCGCGAACAGGTTGCGGCGCGAGTTGGCGTTCCGGCCGAGACGATCTCGTTCACCTCGGGTGCGACCGAATCCGATAATCTGGCCATACAGGGCGCAATGTTTGCGCAATGCGATCGCGGCCGTCATCTCATTACTTCCATAACGGAACACAAAGCCGTTCTTGATACGGCTGCAGCGATGGAGAAGCAGGGATTCGAGGTGACCTATCTTTCCTGCGACTCGGAGGGGCTTATCGCGCCGGAACGGGTGGCAGAAGCAATCAAGGACGACACGACGCTCGTATCCATCATGCACGTGAACAACGAGACGGGCGTGGTGCAGGATATCGAAGCGATCGGCGAGTGCTGTAGATCGCGTGGCGTGGTCCTGCACGTCGACGCCGCCCAGAGTGTCGGCAAGGTTCCCGTGGATCTCGACGAATGGGCCGTTGATATCGTCGCGCTCACCGCGCACAAGATCTACGGCCCGAAGGGCATCGGTGCGTTGTACGTGCGGCCGGGGACCCGTCTCGCTCCGCTAATCTACGGCGGTGATTGGGACGGCGGAATTCGACCCGGCACTCTCGCAACCCACCAGATTGCCGGGATGGGGTGGGCGTATGAACTCGCGGACACCGAACGCGAAGCGCCCGAACTTGCTGCGCTGCGCGATCGTCTGTGGAACGGTCTGGCTGCCGTCGGAGATCTGCGTCTCAATGGGCACCCCACGCAGCGATCTCCCCATGTTCTGAACGTGGCGTTTCCCGGCGTGGACGGGGATAGTCTGCGACTCGGGATCGGCGACATTGCCGTCTCCGCTGGCGCGGCCTGCGACTCGGCGACACCCGAGGCCTCTCATGTCCTGAGCGCACTCGGTCTGAGTAACGCGCTGGCCGCCAGTTCCCAGCGCTTCAGCGTCGGCCGGTTTACGACGATAGCCGAGATCGACCACGCGATCGAGCGCATCACGACCGAAGTCGAGCGCCTTCGCGAGCTATCGGCAGGCGCACCGGCATGGTGCACGAACTGATGCCACGGCCTGAATTACGCTAAAATATCAGGCTCGCTATGGATTACAGCTTGGAGGTTCAGCAGCGGTTTCGCTCGCCTGAGGGAGCCGGCGAGTTTGCCGAGGGAACTCCGGGGATAGCTGCCGGCGAGGCCGAGGACCGCACCCTGAATGTATGGGTTTGCGTTCAGATCGAGGTTGCCGGATCCGTAATCCGCTCTGTCCGATTCCGAGTCTTTGGATGTCCACATATAGTGGCGGCGACCGGTTGGGCTGCGGAAACCCTGCAGGGACGCGGGAGCGATTCTTTGCGAGAACTTGACATGCACGAATTGCGCGCAAGACTCGATGCACCATTGGAGAAGCTCGGCAAGCTATTGGTGCTGGAGAATGCGCTGCAAGCCTGTTGGCGAGCATTAAACGATCCGGCGAGAAGCCAGAATGGAAGCTGAAGATGTCGATCTCACTTACGCCCAGCGCGGTTGAGCGGGTCAAGAGTTACCTCGTCAAACGTGGTCGAGGTCTCGGCCTGCGTGTCGGCGTCCGGAAGACGGGATGTTCCGGTTACGCTTACCTGATCGACTATGCGGACGCGATTGACGCGGACGACGTCATCTTTGATGAACAAGGCATCAAAGTCGTAGTTAACAGCGAGAGCCTTAAGCTCATCGATGGTACGGAAGTAGATTTTGTGAAGCAGGGAATCAACGAAGCATTCAAGTTTCGTAACCCGAACGTGAAGGGCGAGTGCGGCTGTGGCGAGAGCTTCAGCGTATAGCTCCAGTGTAACTCGGCAAAAGGTGAAGAATGGCTCAGGAACGAACTCTATCAATCGTAAAACCGGATGGTGTACAGAAGAATCTGATTGGTGAGGTGTATCGTCGGTTTGAGGCGGCGGGCCTCGAAGTTGTCGCTGCTAGGATGATGCAGCTGCGCCAGAATCAAGCGGAGGAATTTTACGAAATTCATCGGGAGCGGCCGTTCTTTGCGGATCTAGTCTCTTACATGACGTCGGGACCGGTAATGGTTCAGATATTGGAAGGGGAGAGCGCGATAGCGAAAAACCGGGAGATCATGGGCGCGACAAATCCCAGCGAGGCAGATCCGGGTACGATTCGCGCCGACTATGCGGAGTCTATCGAGCAAAACGTCGTACACGGCTCGGACGGGCCGGATACGGCGTCGACAGAAATCGGATTCTTCTTCAGTGGAGCGGATATTTGCCCGCGAACGCGTTAACCTCGGCCGATACCATGCCGACTAAGCTCAACTTGATCGGGCTTGGGCAGGAGGCGCTGGCGGAATTCTTCGAAGAGCTCGGCGAGAAATCCTATCGGGCGCAGCAGATCATGGGCTGGTTATACCAGCGCGGCGTCTTGCGCTTCCGGGACATGACCGATATCAGTCTGCGCGTGCGCCGGCAACTCGACTTGATCGCCACGCTCGAACTACCAGACGTTATCCGCGTGGAGAAGTCGACCGATGGCACGCGCAAATGGTTGCTGGACGTCGGTGCGGGACAAGCCGTCGAGGCAGTGTTTATCCCGGAGCCGAATCGGAACACGCTGTGTATCTCCTCGCAGGCCGGCTGCGTACTCGATTGCGCTTTCTGTGCGACGGGTCAGCAGGGGTTCAACCGGAACTTGAGCGCAGCCGAAATACTCAGCCAGGTCCTCATCGTGAAGCGCGATCTGGGACCCGATATGGCGCTCAGCAATATCGTATTCATGGGTATGGGAGAACCGTTGGCGAACTATCGTAACGTGGTCCCCGTGGCGAAGTTGCTCGTCAACGATTACGCATTCGGCCTGTCCCGCCGGCGCGTCACGATCAGCACGGCGGGCCTGGTCCCGCAACTGTATCGTCTGGCAGACGACTGCAACGTGGCGCTCGCGGTTTCGTTGCACGCGCCGACAGATGCCCTGCGAGACGAGCTCGTCCCTATAAATCGCCGCCACCCGATCGGCGAACTCTTGGAGGCCTGTTGGCGCTATGCGGATTGTCTCGCTTCACGGCAGGTCACCTTCGAGTACGTCATGCTGCGCGACGTCAATGATTCTATCGGCGAAGCACGCCAACTCACAGCACTTCTGCACAACCGGCCGGCGAAGGTCAATCTCATTCCCTTCAATGCTTCTTCCGGGGCACGTTATCAGTGCTCGAGCGCGGGTGCCGTCGAGCGCTTCTGCGCCAAACTGAGGTCTGCCGGGATAGTCGCTACAATACGGCGTACGCGGGGCGACGACATTGCCGCGGCTTGTGGGCAGCTAGCCGGCCAGGTCAAGGATCGCACCCGGGTACGGCTCGGAGAGAAAACGTTCAGGCCTGTACGACTATGAAGAAACTCACTGCACTTGCGCTGTATTGCCTGATCTGCCAGGGCTGCGTGTCCACGACGACCTCGTCGATAGCGCCGCAGAGCGACGAGGAAGTTGCGATCGCGAATCTCAATCTCGGCGTCGGGTACCTGCGGCAGGGCCGCCCCGAGCTCGCGATCGACATACTCGAACGTGCTTTGAGCTTCAATCCAAATCTCGCCGATGCGCACAGCTCGATCGCCGTCGCCTACGATCAACTTGGCGACGTGGAAGAAGCGGAGGAACATTATCGGCGCGCGACCGAGCTCGCTCCGGAGAACCCCGGCGTGGCGAATAGCTACGCCGTATTTCTTTGTCGAGACGATCGCTGGAACGATGCGGAGGAATTTTTTCTGCGGGCGGCCGAGAATCCACGGTACGCGACGCCTGAAGCGGCTCTCGCGAACGCGGGGGTCTGCGCCCGTTCAGCCGGCGAACTCGATAAGGCGGACAGTTATTTTCGAGCAGCGCTGGACAGGAATTCTACGTACCCGGATGCGCTGTTTCACATGACCGACCTCGCGTATCAGAATGAGAATTACCTGCAGGCACGGGCATTCCTGCAGCGTTCCCTGGAATCGGCACCCGATAGTCCCGAGATGTTCTGGCTCTGTTTCCAGATCGAGAGCGAGCTGGATAGCCTGAGCCAGGCTGAGAGTTGCGCGATACAGCTCAGGGAGCAATTCCCGGAGTCAGTACAGGCGTCTCAGTTGTTCGAGATCGAGCGTGATGCGAGACCATGACGTGCAAGCCGTAGATGAAGAGTACTCCGGTGGGGAGAGTTCATCCGTCGGCAAGACGCTCAAGGCGGCCCGCGAGTCGCTTGATCTGCCGATCGAGCAGTTAGCCGGCGATCTGCGTATCGAGCCGAAATATCTCGCGGCGCTCGAGGATGACGATTTCGATTCGTTTTCCGCGCCCGTATTCACGAAGGGTTACCTCAAGCAGTACGCGATCCGCGTCGGTCTGGATGAGAAAGCGCTACTCACCGATTACTATCGCCAGGTCGGTACGCAAAAAGTTCCTACGCTACGTTCCAACACCTTGGACCCAGGTTCCGATCAGCAGCAGGCACGCTGGCTGATCGGAGGATCTGCCGTTGCGTTCGTCGTTGCGGCGGTCTTGATCTGGTGGATGAGTACACCCGAACCTGAAGTGCCCGTCGCGAGCCCACCAACACCGGACATGCCAGAGATCGTGCCGCAAACGGTCGCGCCCGTCGTCGCCGATGTGCCAGTCGCAACCGACGTGGCCGAGAAAGCACTCGAGATGGTCCTCCAACCCTCGCTCGCAGAACCGGACGAAGATCCTACTGAAGCGCTCGAACCTACACTCCAGGTAGAGATCATTTTCGAGGAAGACTGTTGGATGGAGGTCATCGACGCGCGTGGTGAGCGCTTGTTCTACGGTCTTGGCAGCGCCGGAGCGCGTACGCGTTTCACGGCCACGCCACCGTTGTCATTCTTCCTCGGTAATGCCAGCGGCGTCGAGCTGCTGGTCGATGACACGCAATACGCCATTCCCGCAGATAACCGCCAGGGAAATCTCGCACGATTTGTGATCCTCGAGTCCGGGGACTAAGCGCCGTGGCTGATCTGATCCAACCAATCCGCGGAATGAACGACATCCTGCCGGAGCAGAATCCCGGCTGGGATGCAGTCGAAAAGGCCGCCCAGGAGATCTTCGATGCCTACGGTTATCGACGGATTCGTATTCCGGTGGTGGAGAAGACCGAGCTCTATCGGCGTTCCATCGGTGAGGAAACGGATATCGTCGAGAAGGAGATGTACACGTTCGACGATCGCAACGGCGACAGCCTCACGTTGCGTCCTGAGGCCACGGCCGGGATAGTTCGAGCGGGCTTGAGTCACGGCTTGTTTCACAATCAGCAGCAGAAACTCTGGTGCAGCGGGCCGATGTTTCGCCACGAGAAACCGCAGAAGGTGCGTTACCGGCAGTTTCATCAACTCAGTCTCGAAGCGGTGGGATTCGCGGGCCCGGAGATCGATGCGGAGCTCATCGTCATGTCGGCGCGATTGTGGCAGCGGCTCGGACTCGAGAGCCCGACGCTGGAACTCAACTCACTCGGGGCGGCCGAGGGAAGAAACCGTTACCGCGAGGCGCTAGTAGCGCACTTCAGCGGGTCTCGAGATCGGTTGGACGCTGATAGCCTGCGCCGGCTGGAGACCAATCCGCTCCGGATTCTGGACAGCAAGAACCCGGCCCTCGAGGATCTCATCGCGGCGGCGCCCGAACTCAGTGAGTATCTGGATCCGGAGTCCCGCGACCATTTCGAGCGGGTCCGGCATCTTCTAGATGATGTCGGGCAAAACTACGTACTCAATCCGCGTCTCGTCAGGGGCCTGGATTACTATGCGCGAACGGTTTTCGAATGGGTCACGGATCGGCTCGGCGCGCAGAGCGCGATCTGCTCGGGCGGGCGCTATGACGGTCTCGTCGCCCAATTGGGCGGTTGTGATACACCGGCGGTCGGCTGGGCGTTAGGGCTGGAACGGGTCGTGGAACTCATGATCGCAGAGGGTCTGGAGAGCTCGGGCGAGCCGCCCGATGCCTACTTCATCATGGCGGGTGACCGAGCGCGGCGAGAGGGTTTTGCGATGGCGGAGCGGCTCCGGAACGAGGTGTCCGGGTTACGGTTGAACTTCGATTGTGTAGCCGGTGGAATGAAGGCGCAGCTCAAGAGAGCCGATCGCAGTGGGGCCCGGCTGGCGCTGATTCTCGGCGACGACGAACTTGAGGCGGACCGGATCAGCGTTAAGGCACTGCGGGAGCAAGACCCGCAGGAGTCTCTGGAACTGAACGAGCTTATCGCCCGGTTACTCCGCGATAGCGCGAGTTGAGCATAAAATAGTACGAAAGGATTAGAGCCGGGAGGCTTCTGTGGACGAACTACTCTCAGAACAAGAGCAACTGGACCAGATCCGCGAATGGTGGCGGGAGTATGGCTGGTATCTCGTCGGCGGCGTCGTGCTTGGTGCCGGATTGCTGTACGGTAAGGTTCAATACGATGACTACCGACAGGGCCAGGCCGAGTCGGCGGCCGCGCTGTTCCAGGAGATGCGGCTCTCGATCGCCGACGATGCTGATGCCGAGGCGCTGGCCCTGCTCGAGCAACTGCGCACAGAGTACCCCTCCAGTCCTTACACCGATCAGGCGGGCCTTCTGACGGTCATCCTGTATCTGCAGAACCAGAGTACCCGGCAGGCGATCGAGGCACTGCGGTTCACGCTCGAAAATACCGCGGACGAGTATCTGGCGTTGGTCGCGCGAACACGGCTCGCTCGCCTGCTCGTATCCGCAGAGCGGCACGGCGAGGCACTGGCGTTGCTCGACGGCGTCGCGCCCGGCAACTTTTCTGCGCGTTTTAGTGAGATACGCGGCGATATCTATCACGCGCAAGGCGACAGAGAGAGCGCTCAAACTGCGTATCTACAGGCATTGAACAGCGATCAGTCGGATCTCGTCGATCGCGGCCTCATACAGATGAAGCTCGACGATCTGGCGCCGCCCACCGCACCGCTGGTCGAAGCGGAGGCCCCAGCGGAGGACGATGGCGCGTGAGAACCTGGCTACTCACCGTTGTTCTAGTGCTCGGTCTCGGCAGTACCGGCTGCGCGATGTTCGGTGGGGGCGACGAAGACCCGATCGAGTCGCCGGCCGAACTCGTCGAGTTCGAGCCTACGCTCGAGGTGCGACGGGTCTGGAGTGCCCGGGTCGGTGGTGACTCGGAACGGCTGCGCCTCGGGCTCGCGCCAGCGACCGACGGCGCCCGCGTCTATGCCGGAACCTATGATGGAAATGCCGCGGCTTATGACGCGCGCGAAGGCGATCGCATCTGGTCCGTGGACACGGAGCTGCCGTTGGCTGCGGGGCCCGGATACGACGATGGCCTGATCGTATTCGGAACGACCGATGGCGATCTGCTCGCGCTGGACGCCGATACGGGCGATGAGCTCTGGCGTCAGCCCCTGGGGAGCGAGATCCTGGCGCCCCCGGCGATCGGCAGCGATGTCGTCGTCGTCCGCAGCGTGGATGGCCGGCTCAGAGGCTTCTCTGCCGCGGATGGGCGGCTGCTATGGTCCGTTGTACAGACCGTTCCCGCTTTGACGACGCGCGGCAATACGGCCCCTAATATTGCCGGGACGGTTGTCGTCACCGGCTTCGACAACGGTCGTCTCGGCGCCTACGATGTCACCAGCGGTGATCCGCTATGGGAGGTGGCCATTGCCGTCCCGACCGGCCGCACCGAACTCGAGCGCCTCGTCGATATAAGTGCAGGTCTGCAGGTCATCGGCAACGACGTCTATGCCGTCGGGCTGGGTCGGGCTGTCGGGATTGCTCTCGAGACCGGTCTCGTGCTCTGGCAGCAGGAGCTGTCGAGCCATTCGGGCCTCGGAGCCGACTTTAATAACGTGTATGTCACCAACGACCTCAGCGAGGTCGTCGCGTTGGACCGCACGGGAGGTACGCCGCGCTGGAATCAGGGTGCGCTGCGGCTCCGTGATCTTACGGCACCGAGCCGGTTCGGCCGGACCGTCGTCGTGGGCGACCTGGAAGGGTACGTGCATTGGCTGAGTCCCGACGATGGCAGCTTTCTGGCGCGGGAGCGCGCGTCATCGCAACGTATTGCCGCGCCGCCACTTGTGGTTGGAGAGACTCTTTTTACTCAGTCTGAGGACGGTACCCTGGCGGCGTACGTCATCGTCGTCGACGAAGCGGGCTGATCCCGGGTTGATGACATCATGCTGCCTGCAATCGCACTGGTAGGCCGGCCCAACGTCGGCAAATCTACCCTCTTCAATCAACTGACCGGCTCGCGGGACGCGCTCGTCGCGGACTTCCCGGGGTTGACGCGCGACCGGCGCTATGGCTTTGGAAAGCGCGACGGCCATATATTTCTCGTCGTGGATACGGGTGGCCTGGGTGGCGATGCCGACGAGATCGGCGCGTTGGCCGCAGAGCAGACGGAGATCGCACTCGAAGAAGCTGATGCCGTCGTCTTCGTGGTCGACTACAAACATGGATTGACTGCGGCGGACGAGCGAGTCGCGGAGCAACTTCGCACCGCCAACAAGCCAGTCACCATTGCCGTCAACAAGTCCGAAGGACTGAGTCCGGAGATCGCCGAGGCCGAGTTTCACAGCCTGGGCCTGGGAGCGCCTGTCAGCATCGCCGCGTTGCACGGCCGCCGGATTGGAGAGCTCATGGCGCGTGTGCTCGTGCCGTTCACGGACAGCGACGATAGTGAAACTGACGCGTCGCAAGGTGGCCCTCACGTCGCGGTCGTCGGTCGGCCCAATGTCGGCAAATCGACGCTGATAAACTGCTTACTCGGCTCTGCTCGCCTCGTTACGTCGGCGGAACCGGGGACAACGCGCGATAGTGTGTTCGTTCCCTGCGAACGTGACGAGAAGAGCTTTGTGCTCGTCGATACGGCGGGCATCCGACGCCGCGCCCGCGTCAATGAATCTATCGAAAAGTTCAGTGTCGTCCAGAGTCTTCGTGCAATCGACGACGCGGGCGTCGTGATCCTGCTCGTGGATGCAAGAGAGGGGATCACCGATCAGGACCTGCACCTGATCGGCCTGGTCGTCGACCGGGGGCGCGCCATCACGATCGGAGTCAACAAATGGGATAACCTCGACCATGCACAGCGACGGCAGATCGACGCGCAGATCGATCGCAGGCTCGAGTTCGTCGGATTCGCGCGCATCACGCACCTGTCCGCGTTACACGGCAGCGGAATCGATGACGTAATCGGCGCTGCGCTGGACGCTTACGCCGCCGCTGGCCGGGAATTTCCGACACCGCGACTCAACGAAATTCTCGAGCGAGCGATGATCGCTCATCCGCCACCACTCGTGGCCGGCCGCCGCACCCGGCTCAGATACGCGCATCAGGGTGGGCGGCATCCGCCCATTATCGTCATTCATGGTAATCGGGCGGGGCGTTTGCCGGCTCACTATCGTCGCTACCTGACCAACGTTTTTCGACGGGCGTTGAAGCTCGAGGGTGCCGCTCTCCGGCTTGAGTTCAAGAGCGGCGACAATCCGTACGCGGGAAAACGAAATACCCTAACTCGCAGACAGGTCAAGCGACGCCAGCGCTTGATGCGTCACGCGCGCCGTCACTAAGGAAAAAGGGGCCCGTTGTTACGGCCCCTTCTTAGGCACGGTTTTTTTCGGGTCTATTCTAATGACGAGAAATTACTAGCTGTGCCCTGGATCGGTTTACACTGCGCTGGACCTGGTCAAAGGCTTAATTCGTGAGCAACGCCCGCCAACTCGTGACGCTGGAAGGTAAATTTTCGATGCATCGGGGCGGCAGCCTCCTGCGTCCGACGCTAGCTTATGAGACCTGGGGTGAACTCAACGAAGACCGCGACAACGCCGTACTGATTTTTACCGGGCTCTCGCCTTCTGCCCATGCGGCCTCTTCTCCGGCAGATCCGTCGCCGGGTTGGTGGGAGGAGATGATCGGCCCGGGCCGGTCGATCGACACGCGTCGATTCTTCGTGATCTGTGTCAATTCGCTGGGCAGTTGTTTCGGCTCCTCCGGTGCGCCGTCGATCGACCCTGAGACCGGGCAGCCGTATCGGCTGACATTTCCGGTTCTCTCGCTCGAAGACGTGGCGCGGGGCGGCCGGGAGGTTGTCCGACATCTGGGCATCGAGCGATTGAACGCCGTTCTCGGTCCGTCAATGGGAGGAATGAGTGCGCTCGCATTCGAGGTCCTCTTCCCTGGACTCTCCGACGGTTTGGTTGTGATTTCCTCGGGGCCGCGCTCTTTGGCCTTCGCGACGGCACTGCGGTCATTGCAGCGAGAAATGATTCGCCGCGACTCGAATTGGCAGGAGGGAAACTATGACGCCGACACGATGCCGATCGTCGGTATGCGGTTGGCGCGGAAGCTCGGCATGATCACCTATCGCTCCGCTGAGGAATGGCGTACCCGTTTCGGCCGTGAGCGAACTGCCGAAGAGTGCGATCCCGGCGACGCGTTCTGCGCCGATTTCGAGATTGAGGCGTATCTCGAGCACCACGCGAACAAATTCGTCGGGCAGTTCGACCCGAACTGCTACTTGTACCTGTCCCGTGCGAGTGACTTATTCGATGTCGCCGATCACGGCGCCACCATCGAAGCGGGTCTGGCCAGGATCGAAGCCCAACGCGTCATGATCGTGGGAGTCAAGACGGACTTCCTGTTCCCGCCTCATCAGCAACTGGAACTCGCGGAGCAGCTCACCGTCCCCGGCCGCGAACTCGAATACGTCGAATTGGAGTCGATCCAGGGACACGATTCTTTTCTCGTCGATATGGATCGGTTCAGGCCGACCATCGCCAGGTTTTTTCGTTAGCTCTCAGGGCTGGTCGTCATCGGGTCGGGCTTCGTCGACCGTGGCGCTAAGTTCGCCGCGTGACAACCGGACGTCGATACTCGTGCCGGGTGCAATGTTTGCGGCGTCCGTTACGATGCGGCTGTCGACCGTGTTCGAAACGATGGCATAACCTCGATCGAGCGTAGCGAGCGGGCTTACAGCCTGAAGCGCGCGAGCCGCGAGTTCGAGTCGCGCGTTGAAACGACTGACCCGGTTGACCATTCCTGTGCTGAGGCCTCGAGCCGCCCAGCGACAACGCTCCTCCAATCTCGCGAGCTGGTGACGCGGCGCCACGCCGCGCAACACCGCCACGAGCTCTGCGAGTTTGGAGCGTCGTTGTGCGTGTAAGCGCTCCCAGGACAGCTTGAGCCGGATATCCAGGTCGTCGAGACGTTGCGTCGATTCTCGCAGCTGGATGCCGGGGTGGCTGTGAGTCAGCCGATGGGCGACGCCGTCCAGCATTCCCTTCATCCCGGCGAGTCGATGCGCTATGGCTCGCGATAGCCTCTGGCGGTAGCCGTGCAGCGTATTGAGCCACTCGGACTGCTCGGGAACCGCGAGTTCGGCAGCTCCCGAAGGCGTCGGCGCACGCGCGTCGGCGACGAAATCGGCGATCGTGAAGTCCACCTCGTGACCGACGCCTGAAATCACGGGAGTCTCGAGCGCGTCGAGCGCGCGCGCGACGACCTCCTCGTTGAACGACCATAGATCCTCGAGCGAGCCGCCGCCGCGGGCGAGGATCAGGAGGTCGCAGTCGCGGCGCCGATCCGCGAGCTCGAGCGTCTGGGCGATCTCCTCGGCTGCCCGCTCGCCTTGAACGGCCGTCGGAAAGATCATTACGGGCACGGTCGAGAAGCGCCGGCGGAGAACCGTGAGGATATCCCTCACAGCGGCGCCCGTCGGGGAGGTGACCACCCCGATACGCCGGGGCAGCGGCGGCAGCGGCTTCTTGCGGTCGTCATCGAATAGGCCCTCGGCTGCGAGCTTGCGCTTGAGTTCCTCGAAGCGACGCCGCAGAAGGCCTTCACCGGCTTCCTCGAGGTAATCGAGAATGAGTTGGAACTCGCCGCGGGTCTCGTAGAGGCTGACACGGGCGCGCGCCAGGACCTGCTGCCCGTTTCCTGGTGAGAAGGACAACAAGCGATTGGCCTGGCGGAACATCGCGCAGCGGACCTGCGCGTTATCGTCCTTGAGGCTCCAGTACATATGCCCCGAGGACGGTCGCGCGAGATTGGAGATCTCCCCCTCGACCCAGATCACCCCGAAGTTGCTCTCGATGAGGCGCCGAGCCTCGCGGTTGAGTGAGGATACCGTGAAGACGTCGCGCTCCTCGGCCAGGGGCAGTTCGATATTTTCCATCGCTTCAGTATACGTGATGCATAATCAACGGCGGGCGCGTAAAATAGTCCGTTTATACGCACGCGACGCACCGGAGCTCACCATGCGAATCACTCATGAAGCGCTGACCTTCGACGACGTCATGCTGCGGCCCGCCTACTCCGATATTCTTCCTCGGGAAGTCGATCTCGTAACGCGGCTCACGCGGTCCCTGAAGCTCAACATCCCGATCGTGTCGGCCGCCATGGATTCGGTGACGGAGGCTCGTCTCGCCATCGCGCTGGCTCAGGAGGGTGGTATCGGCATCATCCACAAGAGCATGTCGCCTGACGAGCAGGCGCGCCAGGTTCAGCGGGTGAAGAAGTTCGAGAGCGGCGTGATCAGCGACCCGATTACCGTGGCACCGACCGCGACGATCCGTGAAGTCAACGCATTGACCCAGGCTAATAACATCTCCGGCGTGCCGGTCGTCGAAGGTTCCGAGCTCGTCGGCATCGTGACGCACAGAGATCTGCGTTTCGAGACTCAGTTGGAGGCGCCCGTCTCGTCCGTCATGACGCCCAAGGAGCGGCTCGTGACGGTACGCGAAGGCGCCGGCAAGGAGGAAGTGCTCGCACTGCTCCACAAGCATCGCATCGAGAAGGTCCTCGTCGTCGACGACGACTTCCAGCTTTGCGGCATGATTACCGCGAAGGACTTCCAGAAAGCGACCGACTATCCACGCGCGTCGAAAGACGACCTCGGCGCGTTACGCGTGGGGGCGGCGGTTGGTACGAGCGTGGACACACCCGAACGCGTGGCCGCTCTGCTCGGCGCCGGCGCGGACGTGCTCGTCGTCGACACGGCCCACGGCCATACGAAGAGCGTGCTGCAGCGCATCCAGCAGATCAAACGCGAACACCCGGACGCGCAACTCATCGCGGGCAACATTGTGACGGCCGACGCGGCCAAGGTGCTCGTCGAGGCTGGTGCCGACGGCGTGAAGGTCGGCATCGGCCCGGGCTCGATATGTACGACGCGCGTCGTCGCCGGCGTCGGCGTTCCGCAGATCTCAGCCGTCGCCGAGGTCGCCGAAGCGCTCGCGGGGACGGATGTGCCCGTGATCTCCGACGGCGGGATCCGGTACTCAGGGGATATCGCCAAGGCAATCGTGGCCGGTGCCCACTGCACGATGATCGGCAGTCTATTTGCCGGTACCGAGGAGTCTCCGGGTGAGGTCGAGCTCTACCAGGGCCGCTCCTACAAGTCGTATCGCGGGATGGGGTCGATTGGCGCGATGTCGCAGCGGAACGGGTCGTCAGACCGTTATTTCCAGGACGCGAGCGAAGAGCTCGAGAAACTGGTTCCCGAAGGAATAGAGGGTCGTGTGCCGTACAAAGGCAGCCTGATGGCTATCGTCCAGCAGTTGATCGGTGGCGTACAGGCTGCGATGGGCTATACGGGCAGCCACGACATCAACGAACTTCGCACCAAGCCGACATTCGTTCGAATCACGGGCGCGGGGCGTAAGGAGAGCCACGTCCACGACGTGACGACCATCAAAGAGCCCCCGAACTACCGAACGGCGGAATAGCTCAGTGGAAGCACAGGTTCGCTCCGAGGATGCACAGGCCCCGGACAGTACCCGCATTCTGATACTGGATTTCGGTTCCCAGTACACGAGACTGATAGCACGCCGCGTGCGCGAGGCGGGCGTCTACAGCGAGATCCATCCCCACGACATGGATGCGGACGCTCTCGAGGCATTCCAGGCTTCAGGCATTATCCTGTCCGGCGGACCGGAGTCCGTTGCCGACGACGATGCGCCGGAGATCAGCGATGCCGTGATCGACGCAGGCGTTCCGTTGCTGGGCATCTGTTACGGGATGCAGGCTCTCGCAGCAAAGCTTGGTGGAACCGTCGAGTCTTCCGATCACCGTGAATACGGGTATGCGGAGGTCACGGTTACCGCGGGAGAAGGGTTATTGCGGGACGTAGCGGCGCCGGGGGCACTGCTTAAGGTCTGGATGAGCCACGGCGATCGCGTAGAGACACTCCCGCCGGGATTTTCCGCGATCGCCGCATCGACGAACGCCCCGCTGGCCGGCATGGCCGACAACGAGCGGCGATGCTACGGCCTGCAGTTTCACCCGGAGGTTACGCACACGGAGAATGGCCAACGGATCATCGAGGAATTCGTTCACGGAATCTGTAGCTGCCCGAGCGAATGGACTGCCGAGAACATCATCGCCGATCACATCGAGCGTATCCGGGCCGAGGTGGGCTTGCAGCGCGTACTGCTGGGGCTATCCGGTGGCGTTGATTCTTCTGTCGTCGCGGTACTCCTGCATGAGGCAATCGGCGATCAACTCATCTGCGTCTTTGTCGACAACGGCCTGTTGCGCCTGAACGAAGGCGACCAGGTCATGGACACCTTCCAGGAACATCTGGGTGTCCAGATCGTGCGCGTCGATGCGGAGCAGGATTTTCTCGATGCACTGGAAGGCGAGGCCGACCCGGAAAGGAAACGCAAGGTCATCGGCAGAACCTTCATTGAGGTCTTCGAGCGTGAGGCCGAGAAATTCACGGATGTGAGATGGCTCGCGCAGGGGACGATTTATCCCGACGTCATCGAGTCGGCGGGCGCGGCCACAGGCAAGGCACATGTGATTAAGTCGCACCACAACGTCGGCGGCTTGCCCGAGCGAATGAAACTCAAACTCGTCGAGCCTCTTCGGGACCTGTTCAAAGACGAAGTCCGGAAGATCGGCCGGGAGCTGGGCTTACCACACGAACTGGTCGGGCGGCATCCGTTTCCTGGACCCGGACTCGGCGTGCGCATTCTCGGCGCTGTGAAGAAAGAATATGCGGATCTCCTGCGCCAGGCTGACGATATCTTTATCGGTGAATTGCGCGACCAGGGTCTTTACGATCAGGTAAGTCAGGCCTTCGCCGTGTTCCTGCCCGTGAAGTCCGTTGGCGTGATGGGAGACGGGCGCCGGTACGACTATGTCGTGGCCTTGCGAGCGGTCGAGACCGTAGATTTCATGACGGCTCGCTGGGCGCGCCTGCCTTATGAGTTCCTCGATCGCATTTCGAACCGGATCATCAACGAAGTTCCCGGAATCTCGCGGGTCACCTACGACATCTCGACCAAGCCGCCTGCAACTATTGAGTGGGAATGACTCGTTCTCTCGAGAGCGAGACCGACACGCGCTATATGGAGCGCGCGCTGAATCTCGCGTGCCGTGCCGCGGAACAAGGTGAGGTCCCGGTGGGCGCCGTACTCGTGAATGACGATGGAACGGTGCTCGCCGAAACCGCCAATGCGCCGATTGCGATGCATGACCCGAGCGCTCACGCTGAAATGCTGGCGTTGCGCGCCGCCGGTGAGGTTCTCGGTAATTACCGGCTACTGAACACGACGCTATACGTCACGTTGGAGCCATGCCCCATGTGTGCCGGTGCGCTGGTTCACGCGCGGGTCGCCCGGGTGGTCTATGCGGCAACCGATCCACGCTGCGGCGCCTGCGGCAGTGTATTCGACCTGATCCAGAGCAGCGCACTGAATCATCGGATCGAGGTAACGGGAGGGCTGCTCGCGGAAGCGAGCACGGCGGTACTACAGGATTTCTTCGCCGAACGCCGTTGAGTGCCCCACTAGCCTATGCTCAGAGTGAGGTGGTCTCAGCGAGCATTTCCGCGCCACCCACCGAACCATTCTCCCTGGCGGTCATCCAGCGCAATATATCGTAGTAACGGCGGATGTTATCCACATACTGCACGGGTTCTTGCCCGCGTGCATAGCCCCTGGATACCCGCTGGAACCAGTTCGGGTCGCTGAGTAAGGGCAGCCGCTTTCTGACTTCCCGCCAGGAGTCTGGATCGCCGCCCTGGATTTCGGTGATAATTCGTGCATCTTCCAGATGTCCGAAGCCGACGTTGTACGCGGCGACTGTGAGCCAGGTACGATCGGGATGCGTAATCCGCGCCGGGAGCTTATCCGTCACGCGTACGAAGTAGTCTGCGCCGCCGTGGATACTCTGCTCGGGGTCCGTGCGATCCTCCACGCCCATCATTTCCGCCGTCCTTGACGTTAACATCATGATGCCTTTCACTCCTGTCGGGGACACAGCCCGCGCATCCCAGTGCGATTCCTGATAAGCCATCGCAGCCAGTAGCCGCCAGTCGACATCGGTTCGCTCTTCCGCGGCGCGGAAATGCATCCGGTAATCGGGAAGACGCGACTCGAAGTGTCTGATGAATGCACGCGATCCCACGTAGTCGAAATCCTTCTTCGCCGAGAAGTAATAGCGTTCCAGGATCGCGTCGAGTTCACCGCTGGCCTGGAGTTCGGCGAAGTACGCCGAGATACTCTCACGCAGCGATGTATCGTCCGTTTTCTGTAATGCCCAGGCGACCGGTGTCTCGGGGCCGATAGTGAAGGCTTCGCGCGCCTCCGGATAGGCATGCTGCAAGAGGTCGAAAATATTAGAGTCGACAATCGTGTAATCGATTTCTCCGGCCGCAACCCGCCTCACGAGTTCCTCTATGCCAACTTCGTGATTCTCGAGCCAGCGGAGTTCGGGGAATTGCTGCCGCGCCGCCTCCAAGATTCCCACGTATGCGGATCCGGCGAGAATTTCGAGCTCTCCGTCCAGTAGATCCTGCAGGCCGAGAGGCCTACCGGTCCCACGTTGATAGATGACTTCCTGTCGGACGGTCTGATAGGCGGGGCTGAAGTCGACGATCTCCTGGCGTGGGGCGGTCACGGTCAAGCCGGCCGCACCGACGTGTACGTTGCCTTCGGCAACATCCGGGAAGATCTGCCAGAAGCGTTCGGCAACGTTCATCTGGAGTTCGACACCGATATGGTCGGCATAACCTTTGGCTAACTCGTAATCGATACCCAGCGGTTCTTCGGCGCCATAGTAAAAAGTTGCAGGACTGTTTCGTGTGAGGGCACGAAACTCGCCCGACGCAATGATTTGCTTCAGGAGGGTTGGCGGTACTGTACACGTGCTGAGCATAATGCCTAGCACAACCGTTCCGAATATACGCGTCAGTGGTAGCCCCTTCGCACGCCGGTTTGCGACTGCGATTATACGGAAGAACAATCCGTCAGTTGCAACTCGAGTGAGGCACGCGGTCGCCACCGCTAAGAGGCTCAATGGTTTGGGGTCGACTGCCTAGGTTCATTCGAGTTGCACGCTGCAGCGGTTGCGCATTTTGGCCTATGGGGGTTCGTCTCCAGTGTGCCGCGACACGGTCTATTGCATCGGAATCGCATCCCGACGCTGATGCGACCCGTGTATAGTGCTCCGCGCACAGACAATAACTCGAAAGAATGACCGATATCCGAACGCTAATCGACTCCCGGCCGATATCCGGCCTGCAGTACATGGTCATCGCCCTGTGTTTTCTCATGAATATCCTGGACGGGATGGATGTCCTGGTCATTTCCTACGCCGCGAGTGCTTTGGCGGCGGAATGGGCAATATCTCCAGAGGCATTGGGAGTCGTATTCAGTGCGGGGCTCTTCGGCATGACTGCCGGGGCGATTGTTCTGGCGCCGGTCGCGGATCTTCTCGGCAGACGATCGTTGATCCTGATCTGCCTCGTGGTGATGTCTATTGGCATTCTTTTGACCGCGCATACAGAGAATATCGCGCAGCTGACGATCTTGAGATTCGTGAGCGGCCTCGGCATCGGCGCAATGCTAGCAAGTGCCGCAACGATGACGGCCGAGTACGCACCTGACAGGCGCAAGAATTTTCTCGTCAGCGCAGTACTGTCCGGCTATCCCGTTGGCGCCACGCTTTCAGGGCTTGTGGCAGCCTCGGTCATCCCCGAGCACGGATGGCGGGCCATGTTCATGGTCGCCGGTGTCGCAACGGCGCTCGCAATCCCGCTCGTGTTTTTTCTCCTGCCCGAGTCACTCAACTTTCTGACGAAAGTAGGGCGCCCGAATGCGCTGGAGAACGCGAATAAAATACTGAGATCCATGAAGTGTGTGGCACTCGATACGCTTCCGCCGGCAGCGGCGCCCGTGGGACGTTCGAGAGTTTCATCGTTATTCGCTGCCGGGAAAAGCACGCTGACGTTGTGGCTCTGGCTCGCATTTTTCATGTCCTTTGCGACGTTGTATTTTCTGATCAGTTGGATCCCCCTCTTGGCGGCCAATACGGGGTTATCCGAGGCTCATGCGATTTACGCAGGCGCCGTGTTCAATCTCGGCGCCTTCTTCGGTATCCATCTACAGGGCTACAGCTCCGAGATATTTGGGCCTCGGTGCGCAATCAGCGTGTTTCTCGTTGTCGCTGCGGTGCTCATGACCGTGTTCGGCTACGCTTCGGGGTCGCTCGCCGTCCTCGTGCTGTTCGGTCTGGTCGGATTCGCCGTGCAGGGCGGTTTCACCGGGCTCTACTCCGTGGCTGCTCGCCTCTATCCGACCGAAGTTCGAGCGACAGGTGTCGGCTGGGGGATCGGCGTGGGTCGCGTCGGCGCGATCGTCGGGCCCGCGCTCGGCGGGGTACTCATCGGCGTCGGCTTATCGATTAACGCGAACTTTATCGTCTTCGCCGTACCCATGCTCATCGCGGCTGGCGCAACTGCTTTAATTCGGGCCAGGGAGATCGATTAAATCAGCCGGCTTCGGGTACCGACACGGCTAAGGCAGCACATCTAGAGGTTCTAGCCTGATGATCGCGGCCGTGTGATTGGCGCCCACCCAGAACGCTGCATGTTCCGGGCCGTTATCGACAAAGACGCGCCGCACGTTCACGAATCCGGGCAGGCGATACTCCGTGAACTCGCCTGTGTCGGGAATGAGCTGGAGTATCCGATCGGAGTACTCACCGCCGACCCAGACGTGCCCATGCTTGTCCATCGTCGCACCCGCGTGACTCGAGCTTTGGCGCTCGTATACTGATTACTCAGCACCGGCGTCTCCAACCAACTCCACCAGGTCAGACCAAGGCGCCGGGCTGCCGTGAATAGGCACGATCGTGCCCACTTCGAGACCGAGGCGGCGCACCGTATTGTAGAAATTGATATGCGCATTCGAAGGGCTCGCCGGTGGTGGAACATGCGTGTCGAACAGATCCGCTTCGATCACGATCTCCTCGTCCGGGAGATAGGCCATGAGCATGCCCTGGACATGGTCAAGCGGATGGACGTAGTAGATGTTCATGTTGCGCTCGCCATCGCTGACAATGTAGTTCTCGGTGACCTGCTCGTAGAAGTAGCCCTCCGCAAGCTCCGTCGGCGGCCACATCGATACCATGTCGGGCTCGAGCGTTCGCTGATCGTAGTTCAGCACATCACGGGTATAAAATGGGTAGTTCAGTCTATGCGTGATGATCGTCGCACCGATGTGCATATAGGTGCGCAGCCCCCCGATGTGATCATGATGCTGGTGCGTGTTCACGAGAAAACGAATCGGCTTGCCGGGTGCGAGTCTGACGACTTCCTCGATGACCACGAGACTCCGCGCCTCGTCGATCGGCGCCTCTACGACGGCGACGAAATCCTCGAACTCCACGGCCACACTGTTGTGGGAGGTTCCGCCTATCAGGTAGATGCCGTCCGCGATCTCGTTGCTCTCCACGTTCGCGGAGAAATCTGCTTCGCGCACGGAGTTCGGAACCGTTACCGGGTCGGGACACTCGTTGGCCTGAATCTGATCGAAGGTACCGCCGAAGCTATTGTGGCCGGCATTGATATTCTGTGCCTGATAGTTGTCGTCCCAACCCTGGTGGCTATGCCAGCCCGTCGGGAAGCGGATACCGTCGCCGATGTTGATGTAGCTCGCGTTCGTGAATTCGTGCTCATAGTTGAAATCGCCGAGCACGGGATCTGGGACCCACGTGTGGATTCGTTGCAACATGCTCTCTTTATTGATCGTCGCATCGACACGATATTTTCCGGCGATCATGATCGAGACGACGGTCATTTTCTCGGGCATCGTGGTCGGGCCGTCGCGGCCCATTTCGCCGAGTTCCCAGCGCCAGGATGCGCGCGGATAAGCGCCCGGAATACGCGCCGCTTTGATGAATCCGTGTGGGTTGATCCACATGTCGAGTTGCCACAGCGCCGCATCTCGCGGCGGGGCCGCGACAGGGGCGCCGTCCTCGCCGTCCTGATGCCAGGCGTAGTCACCGTTGACCATGAAGAACTGACGCGAGTCTTGTTGTACCGGAGTTCCGCCGAGCCAGCCCTGCCCGTACTTCCACGACGACGGGTTGTTTCCGGGTGGACGCTCGAACGACTCGAGCATCGTGCCAGCTTCCCAGTTCATCGTGCGAGTGTAGTTATCGAGCGGATCGATGCGCGGCCAGTCCACGTTCTTGTCGTTCAGGGTCTGCTGGCCGACGGCGCCAGCATAGCCAGTGCCGAAAATCGTCACGCAACGAAGGTTGTCCGTGCCGATGGCATCGGCTGCTGCGTGCAATATGGGCCAAGGATCCAGATAGCCGGGCTCGAGCTCCTGCGCGGCCAGTTGCGAACTCGCGAACAGCATCGATAAGGGGATCCAGGCGACTGATGGGCGTCTCGACTGAGTTCGGTAGGCGCGAACGGCACCGACGGCGAAAACATTGCGTCTTCCGGTGATTCCGTAGAATGATATCATGAAGACCCCCTTATTATTCTTGTAGAGATTCTACCTAGGTAGGTGGAGAATGTCGTTGACGATGCTGGAAGCCATTCGAATCAGGAAGCTCGATCACGTCGTGGTACGCGCGCAAGACATCGAAAAAATGATCGCGTTCTACTGCGATGTCCTCGGTTGCTCCCTCGAGAGACGATCAACAATGGTTCCGGGGCTCATCCATTTGCGCGTCGGCGATTCGCTGAGCGATATCATGGCAGGCGGCAACGAGCTCGAGATTCCGCCGGGCAATGCCGGCAACATGGATCACCTGTGCATCCAGATCGAAGCGTTTTCCGAGGCTGGGATCACTGAATATCTGACGAGGCACAGGGCCGAGGTCGGTACGTTCAGTCAGCGTTTCGGAGCCGACGGCGATGGCACGTCAGTCTACATCCGTGACCCGGAAGGCAATGAGGTGGAGCTGAAATCGGCACCCCAACAAGCCACCCCGGCCCAGTAGACCTCACAAGATCGCCCGTCTAATATTGAACCCCGCTCTATGGATGCCTTGCTGAACAACCTAGGTGAGACGCTCGCGCTTCTGCCACCGTGGGCTTTGACTCTGTGCGGACTCGCCTTGCTTGTCGTTGCCGCAATACTGGCGGATATCGTCGCCAAAGGTCAGCTCATTCGGCTGACCCACAGAATCTCCGAGCGTACCGAGCACACTTGGGACGACGCGCTTATCAAGCACAAGGTATCGGCGCGCCTCGCTCAGATTCTGCCCGCCGTGGTCTTCTACTTCGGACTCGGCCTCGTGCAGGGACTGCCCGATGCCGTCGTCACTGTCGGCGAGAACTTCGCGATCGCTTACGGTTTTCTGATGCTGAGCCTCGCAGCCAGTGCGCTGCTGTCGGCGGTCAATACGATCTACGAGCAATACCCGATCGCTCGCGAGCGACCGATCAAGGGCTACCTGCAAGTCGCGAAGATCGTCGTGTTCGTGCTGACGGGCGTCCTGATAGTCGCCGCGCTCATCGATCGTAGTCCTGTCCTGTTACTGAGCGGACTTGGAGCGATGATGGCGGTGCTGCTGTTGGTCTTCAAGGATACGATTCTCTCGCTGGTGGCCAGCATTCAGCTAACGAGCCTCGACATGGTTCGCGTGGGTGATTGGGTCGAGATGCCGCAATGCAATGCCGATGGCGACGTCATCGACGTATCGCTGCACACGATCAAGATTCAGAATTGGGACAAGACATTTACAACCATCCCGACGTATCGTCTGATTACAGGTTCGTTCAAGAATTGGCGCGGCATGGGCGAGAGCGGAGGGCGCCGTATCAAGCGGGAATTGCGTATCGATATTAATTCCGTGCGATTTCTGACGAATGATGAGGTCGACCGCTTCAAGCATTTCGCGTTGCTGACCGACTATATCGATCGCAAGCTCGAAGATCTGGCCGCGTACAACGCGGGAGTCGGCGAAGATATAGAGAACGTGAATCTGCGGCGACTGACAAATGTCGGCACGTTTCGCGCCTATATCCTCAACTATCTCAAGCATCACCCCAGGATCCATCGCGAGATGACATTGATCGTCCGGCAACTCCAGCCCGGCCCGATGGGATTGCCGCTCGAGATCTACGCGTTCACGAATATCACGGAATGGTCGGCTTATGAGGATATCCAGGCCGATATCTTCGATCATTTGTTAGCCGTCGCCGGCGAGTTTGGCCTCAGTATGTATCAGGAGCTTGCCGGCCGGGACTTGTCGGCACTCGCGTCGGCACGTCAGTAAATGACACCTGTCTATCGCTCTTTTGGGCTGATATTTTCAGGACACCAGCACGTGTTTCTGTCAGAATTTAGGCGATCACACACACTGAGGGGCAATCGATAATGCGCTTCCCGCGACTCTTCACAGCAGCCTTGGTCTTATGCTTCGTCGACCCGGCTTATTCCCAGGGCTTTACTCAATTTACTAGCGAGCGGGATCGATTCGAAATCTTTACGCCAGGTCCGTTGGAGATGCGTGAGACGACGTTCGACTCGGAATACGGCGCCGTCCTCCCCCAGCGCGTTTACAGCTACGAAGATGGCCCGGACCGTTACTCCATTACGGTCCGCGACTATACAGAGGCGCAGCGGGTCCACGCAGAACGGGAGAACAGAACCGAAGCCGATTACGAGATTTACTGGGAAATCGATGTCCGAGCATCGATAGCTTATGCGGCGTGGCAGCTGCGCCAGCGGGGTGGCGAGGCGACCTTCGACGCCTATCACTATATCGATCGTGTCGAAGGCCATCAGTTGCAGATTACAAACGACGATCAGTCGCGCACTTACGCAGCTATCTATCTGCACGACAGTAAACTGTACATCGTCGAGGCTACCGTGGCGCTGGGTTCGATACCGCCGGGGTTTTTCCAGCAGTCTCTGCAGTGGATTGATGAAGACGGTATCCGGATTCGGTATGAGAATTACTCGGACGCGGTCAAAGTGCGGGACGCTCAGGTTCGTGACTGATGCGAGAATATCGATCCCTCAGTAATCCAAAGAACAGTGCGGTACGCAATGTGATGGTGTTAGGAGATTAGGATGAAATTCAAATCAATCAGTTTTGCAGTAATCGCTGCGAACACCTTGGCAGTCTCAGCCTGGGCACACCACTCCCATGGTAACTACCAGATGACGGAGTACACTCATATAACGGGCACGGTTAAAGAAATTCACCTCGTGAACCCGCATTCCTGGATTTACGTCGAAGTCAAGGATGCGGCCGGTCAGCCGAAGATGTGGGCAATGGAAGCCACGGGTCCCCGTGGGCTTCTTCGAGCTGGGATCGCGAACGACCTGGTCAAAGTAGGTGATACTGTCTCCGTGCGCTGCCATCAGCTCAAAGATGGTTCCAACGGCTGTCTGCTCGGATTCTTGACCGCAGAGGACGGAATCGAGAGGGAATGGGATTAGAGTATTCCCGCCCGTCTGACGCTGACGACGAGAGTCACGGCCCCCAGTAGTAAGCGCGCTCAAGTATGACGACCTCGTAGTGAGACTGAAGGAAGGCGATGTGTTTCGCTAGTAGGCTGAATCACCCACAGCCAATATCCAAGAGGAGATGAATGCCGTGACATTGCCGGAAGTGCGGATGCCGAATCGCGACAGGCTCATCGTCCGGTTTCCAGATCTACTGACAGTGATAAGACTAATCTTCATTCCAATACTTGCCTTGGCGCCGCTGTTGACGCTCGGACACCATTCCTTCACGGAATACGATTCCAGCGTCGTCCGGGAGCTCGAGGGAGAGGTCGTCGGTGTCTCCTGGCGAAATCCCCACGTTCAGATGAAGCTCCGGACCGAGAATGCCGATGGTACGGAAGCGGTGTGGGATCTGGAAGCTCAGGACGTCAACTCCCTGGGCCGCCGCGGTCTCGATGGGAGCCTCATCAACATCGGCGATACCATCAGAGTAGCCGGCCATGCATCGACGCGTCGAACGAACAATATGTCTATCACCAATGTGCTGCTCCCGAGCGGTACGGAGATCAGCACCCGGGGCAACCCGGAGCCTCGATGGTCCACCGAACATATCGGATTCGTGCGGACTTCTGCCGAGGAGGCGGTGGCCGCCGCCGGCGAAGGACGGGGCCTCTTTCGGGTCTGGATGAGTGCTGAGCCCGGAGGGTTTCCAGCAGAGCTTCCCCTGACTGCCGCGGTAAGCGCGAGGCGAGCCGCCTATGATCCAGCGAACGACCCGACGATGCAGTGCATTTCATCAGGGATGCCCGCGGCGGTGCGTCTATCGCCACCTCACCCGATAGACCTGACCGATCAGGGAGACAGCATTGTGCTTCGCGTCGAGTTATTCGACATCGTGCGCACCGTTCACATGGATCCGGAAACTAACGCTGCCGAGCAACCGGCCTCCCCCTTGGGATATTCGGTGGGCCGCTGGGAGGGAGACACGCTCGTAATTCACACCACACGGATCGACTGGCCTTACTTCGATCATCTCGGCACTATTTCGCAAAGCAATGCCGTAGAGACGACTGAGCGCCTCACCGTCAGCGATGACGGAAACCGACTCGTCTACGAACTCACCGTCAGCGATCCGGCGACCTTTACGCAGCCGGTTACCGGGCGGTGGTTGATGGGCTGGCGGCCCGACTTGGTTGTGGAGCCGTATAAGTGTCTCGCGGAGGAATAGATGCCCGCTCGAACCCTGCTTCTCCCAATCGGCATTCTGACCGCTTTGCCTTTGGCGGCATCCGCTCAAGATGACGTGAGCACAATTCCGCACGATCGGCGTACGGCGAATGCACCTACGACGGTTCCAGCTTCCGAGGAGATAGCGGATGTGCCGCAGTTCATGGTAGATCCGTTCTGGCCTAAGCCGCTGCCGAACAACTGGATACTGGGGCAGGTGTCCGGTGTGCATGTCGACTCGGACGATCATGTGTGGATCGTCCAGCGGCCTAACTCCTTGAGCGACCGGGAGATTGCAGCGACGCAGGATCCGCCAGGTAGTAAATGCTGCTTCCCCGCACCGCCCGTCCTCGAGTTCGATCAGAGCGGCAACGTGCTGCGCGCCTGGGGCGGTCCTGGCGAGGGCTATGACTGGCCACGGTCGGAACACGGCATTCATCTCGCGGGCGGCTACGTCTGGCTCGCCGGAAATGGTCAAGGGGACAGCCAAATCCTGAAGTTCACGATGGATGGCGAGTTCGTCATGCAGATCGGCCGGCCAGATGAGAGCGCCGGCAGCAACGACATCGAGAATCTCGGACGTCCCGCAGATCTATTCGTCCATGTAGCGGATCGCGAAGTCTACGTCGCGGACGGTTACGGCAACCGGCGCATCGTCGTTTTCGATTCCGAGACCGGCGAGTACAAGCGGCACTGGGGAGCCTATGGTAACCGGCCGACCGACGGCCCGATGCCGGTCTACGATCCGCCCGCGCCGCCGGCCAAGCAGTTTGGTAACCCCGTGCACTGCGTGCAGGTCTCGAGGGACGGATTGGTTTACGCGTGCGACCGCACTAACGACCGCTACCAGATCTTCGAGAAGGACGGGTACTTCATCTCGGAGGCATTCTTCGAGCCGGACACATTGATGAATGGTTCAGTTTACGATCTCACATTCTCGGTGGACGCTGACCAGCGCTTCATCTTTATGGTCGACGGGTTCAATAACGAGATGCGAATCGTCGAGCGCACGTCCCATACGACACTCGGTCGTGTCGGACGGCCCGGGCGCTATGCCGGGCAGTTTCATGCCGTCCATGACATCGCGATCGACTCTCAGGGAAATCTGTATACGACCGAGGTCAATACGGGGCAGCGCGTGCAGAAGTTCCGTCGTCTGGATCAGTAATTACTGACGGAATGTTGCTGGTTTCGGCTAAGATACGGTGAACAGAATGTGACCTACTTGCCTAGCGCGCGCCCGAGGGAAGAGACGCGCTCTTCCGACTCCTTTTCGAGTGCTCGCGCCTCTGCGTTCGGTTCGTAGCGGTGCCACTTTACCTCCGCCGTGTTCGTGCCTGGAGCACTACAACTCTTCGAGCATCCGTACCAGCTCATCTATGTCGGGTGGAGTATCCTTCGGCCCCAGGCTGACGCATTCCCATGGGAGGACTTGCTCTTCCGGCGCCCAGACAAACTCCCGTCCCATCTTGAACGTCCGGGTGTAATTCACCGGGTCGTCGATCTCGAGCTCCAATTGTAGATCGTTCTGTCCGGGTTCTCGCCAATAACGCTCGGTGACTCGACCTTCCCGACTGAGTGGACGAGTTCCATCGGTTACGATGCCGCTCGACATGTGCGTCGTCTCGATCGTTAGCACATCTCCCATCCAACGCCCCACGGAATAACCAAGATCGGTATGGGGGTGGTTCGCTACCGGGGGCGTACCGATCATGTCAATGGAACGGACCGTATTTCCCCGCTCATAGCGAATCATCAGCTCGCCCACCTGCTCGAGGATCTCCATGGGGTTGCCCGTCCAAAGAATTCTGGGCATGGTCTCCGCCACGCAGTCATCTAGAACCCTGGGGCTATCACGGGTAGGCACGTAGGCGTCGGCGGCTTGCTGCCCCTCTGCGGTGAATGGAATCACGTCAGGTTCAGTCCGTGGTGGCCCTCCCCCATCGAAGATCGGGGGAGCATAAATGCCGAATAAGTCCACTTTAGACCCCACGGTTTGCTGTGCGCTGGCAGTCGGATGGCCGCCAACGACTACGGCACACGCGAGAAACAACAGTGTTCTCATCTGTATTCTCCGTTCCGTTGCAGTGCTTGGACTCATTCCGTCGGTTTACGGCATCACGTATCCCATGGGACCCGGGAATTCTTCCTCGAGCGCGCGCGACGCTTCGGTGTCCACAAGAAAGCACTCAGTTCTGCGGTAACTTGTGTCGATGGTCCCGCAGACTGGCAGTCGCTCTCGTAGTCGGCGCATAACCGGAGTATCGCCCCGGATCCCGTATGAGACAAACAATTGTGCGACCTCCTCTTCGGTCTTTCCATGGATCAGCACGGCTCGAAGGCGGGCGCGATTCGAGGCGCGGGATGGATAAATCGCGACGGTCACTTCATCCCCAGGACTGAGCGAATCGTTCGTCCAACCCTCACGAGCGAGCTGAGACGCCGGACTGAGCTCGATCAGCCAGCCTTCGGTGGCACCACTCTCCTTCGTGACATTCACGATTAGGGCGCCATGAGGGTTAATTATTCTAAAAACCCTGACAGAGGCCTCAATGACCTCGATGACTTCCTCCCCGTCTACTGCGAGCAGACCAGCGAAGGAGTGGTGCGCAGATGTGAGCTGCGGCCAAGCCGTGAGTGCGCCTAAGAACACCAAGGTGATGAACCCGCTGGCCGATCGTAACTTACCAAGACATCGCCGAACGCTCATCTTGTACCCCTATTATTGTTCTCCACCGACCGAATGGCACAGTCAGCTTAGCCGCTATCGTATGATCTGTGGTAACCTGACCGACCTTTTCAGCCCGGAACTCCTATCGCAGGAAAGGAACCATTCGGAGAAACGCGTATCCCGTTTGGTAGTTAGGCTAACATGAATGCCCGCCTTACCCGATATAGCATTTCAGACGATGGAACCCTGGATTAGGCGACCGGAGGTGCGTCCGGAGCAGCAACGTTCGTTTGGGCGGATCGGGGGGGCGCGAAGAGGCGGTCTCCGCAGAATCTGGCAATTACGTATATCCAACCATTTCGTCCGATGGGACTCGCGGGGCGCGCGACGACCGTTCAACAACCCGCGCCGGCTCTCAAGTGGCCGTATCGAAGCGTGGATGGACCGCCTGGCCGCGTATATGATGTGGCACTGGGAAGGGCAGCCATTTTTTCAGCAGCTATTCAAACTCAGGAGTGTATTTCAGCTACGACTTCATACTTCCAAGGGTAGAACAATGACAAGCAATGCTTTCACATGCTGGCTGACGGCAATTCAGGTAATCGGAGTAGCGCTGATCACGTCCGGATGCGGCCCTCAGGATCAGGGAACTACCACCGAACCCGCGGTAGGCCCCGCGGGCGGGCGGCAGCAAGACGAGTTCGAGATGGTGAACATCACAGGTGATCTCTACCAGGCAGGCGTTCGCGGCATGGGCGGTCATACGACGGTGTTCATGGTGACGCCGGAGGGCGTGATTCTCGGCGACCCCATTCGTGAGGATTTCGCGGAGTGGCTGAAGGCCGAGCTCCTCGAACGATTCGATGCGCAGGTCGAGTACGTCCTCTACAGCCATCACCATCCGGACCATGCGTCGGGTGGAAGCGTCTTCGCCGATACGGCGACATTCGTCGGGCATGAAAATATGGTGGCGAGTCTCGGGCGGCTACCTAGTAATTCAACTCCGATGGATACGAATGGCAACGGCACGATCGAACGTAGTGAAGCGCGCGGAGGTTTTCTGGCCGCGTTTGATCGGGACGACACGAATCAGGACGGCATTCTCACGGCTGCCGAGGTCAACACTCACACACACCCTCCGAGCGTCACCTATACGGACCGTTTAGTAGTTAACCTGGGCGGTAGCACGGTCGAAATGCATCATACGCCGCCGGCGCACACGGACGATATGACGATCCTACTCTTTCCGGAAGAAAGGGTGGTGTTCGTCGTCGATTTTCTCCAAATCAATCGGCTTCCCGGTGGGCTGAGCGGCTTCTTGGCCGGCTATCCCGTGGATAGCTACGAAGTCGCGGTCGGCGCAGTTGAGGCACTGGATTTCGATACGGTGATTCAGGGGCACAGCGAGATCACCGGCACGAGGTCCGATGTCGCCGAGTTCATGGCGCTGCTCCGCACGACGGAGGCGGAGGTCGCGGCCGCGATAGCGGCCGGGATGAGTCTGGAGGAGACGCTGGACTCGGTGATGCTGTCGGACTACACCGACTGGCTCCTGTACGAGACACGCCGCCCTCAACTCGTCGGCGATATGTACGAGTCTCTCACTGAGGAGTAGCGTAGCGACATTACCCAATGAGAATCCATCGTTCGCTCAAGGGAGTAGTATCCGCCTGGTTCTCTACGCAGGTCGTTTGCGGGATCTGTTCAGACATGGGTTTCGCTCAGCGAACGGCTCCATTCGAGAATGGATGCCCGGTCTGGCTGCGGCGGCTTGAAGGGTCGTGACCCGCAGAGTATCTTCACACTGCTCATTCACAAACAATGACGAAGAACATGCGAGCACAGATCGTTGCCATAGCCGGGTTTGCGACAGTCGTTACTTCCGCGCCTTTAGGAGCGCATCACTCGATATCGGGACACTACCATCGAAACGAGAGCGGTACGATCGCAGGATTCGTTATCGATGTTGTGTTGCGCAATCCCCACTCTCAAATTCACATGGGAGTAAATAATGCTTCGGGAAGCGCTGAGATGTGGACGCTTGAGATGGACGATGTCGCCGACATGGCGAAGCAAGGAATCGTTTCCGGTACGATCCGTGCCGGCGATGAAATTGTCGTCGTCGGTAATCCGGCCAGAGATGGCTCGAATGCTCTCTTCATACGAACACTACACCGCCCCGCGGATGAATTCGAGTACGAAGAGGACTGGCCGCTCTCGGCCGAATGATAGGCATGCTGGCACTTATCTGGGGAGAAAAAAATTGAATACTGATGTCGCGGAGAAATGTACAAAGTTCGTGTGGGTAGTCGCTGTAGTCCTTCTTTCGAGTCCGTTGTATCTACAAACTGCGACTGCGCAATTCAGTACCGGCTTTCCCGGGCAGTCGAACCTCCCGCAAAACGACTTTACCTGGACGTGGGGGAATCAGAGATCTGCAGGACGGGGATTCGAGGATTTTTCTGTATTCGGAAACGAACAAGATTTTCGCTGTGACCTGAAGGGAAAGTTGCGAGTAGGCGGTCGCATGTCGCGAATGGATGTAAGGGGGCTCGAAATCGAGCTTCGCGGAAACATGTATTTTGTCCGCGCCGCAATAAACGCGATGAATGATCTGGAGGCGCGGAGGGAGATCGAATGGGCCGTACTGGAGTGTGAAAAGCCGCGACCGGCTGAGGAAGAATCGGAAGAGCGGGAGGAGCGAGAAGAGGAAGACTAGTCCGCCCGGATAGAATATTCGTCACCTGAGCTGCGATAAAAGCTATAACAAAGAGAAAAAATGCTCAGACATGCGTTTACGCATAGCTTGATCGGGAAGCCGCCCATAACCACCACGCATATTGTCCATCACGTGTTGCACGCTGCTGGTTTCGGTTACCACCGTAGTAACCGCTGGGTGTGAAATGATGTACTTGAGGCCAAACTGCGCCCAGGATTCGCAGTCAAATTCTGCTGCCCAGTCAGGAAGTTCCTTGCTGGCTGTTACGCCAAAGTAGGCGCCATCTGCTGTAGTCTTAAACGGCTCTCCGACAAAAATACCGATGCCCAAATCGGCCGCCAAGGGCAAAAGACGATCCTCAGGTTGATTCTGAAACATGGAATAGCCGAGCAAAAAGAAATCTGGACGCTCCTCTCTCATAAAGCGTTCAATAGGTTCGCGGTCGAAATTGCTTGCGTTTCTAATATTTGTAAGGGACGCGCCGATGTAGCGAACCTTTCCTTCAGCCTTTGCCGCTATAAGCGTTGGCCAGTGGTTGTCGAGATCCCACAGATTCAGCGCCATCATCAAATCCATCGGCCTTTTGTTCAGGTTAGCGATGGCTCTTTCCATGTAATTGATGCCTTCCTGCTTGCCGCGCACTGCAATTTTTCCGGCCAGAAACAAATCGTCTTGTAGTCCCATTTCGTTAAGAATGGGCCCAATTATTGGCGGATCTGGTCTGAAAAATACGGGTGTATCTATCACTCTCCCGCCCATATCAACCATGGCCTGGACCAGAGATTTGGCTAGTTCGGGACCCTCGGGTGGTGTTTCATAAAATACACTTGGGGCGCCAAGTCCGACGACAGGTAATCGTTCATTGGTACTTGGAATCGCTCGGGTTAGCATAGCTTCTTGTGCTATTGAGCCAAGCGGCAAAGTTGAAGCAGCGGATAGTGCTGTTGTCTGCGCTAGAAAATCTCTTCGACTTATGGATGGAAAGCGCGTCATCATTTACTCCGATATTAGTTCTGCCCGGTACTCCTTCTCCGCCACTACTCCTATGACGTTCTGGACTACTGCGATCTCTAGGTCCTGCCTCATCTGCTAACCAACGAACACACCTGAGCCACGCGTGTTCTGAATCTGGCTCAATCGGTAATTCTTCGACGTTTGTCTCTCCAAGCATCGCTATAGTCTTATGCGTGGAATCAGTTTCACTCGCCCCTGATATACCGTAGTCGAGAGTACCAGGTAATGGAGCTTGCAACTGGCCGGTTTCGATTTCTGCACTCGTCGCACTAACTATTTCTCTTTGATTCAAACCTGAATTTCTGAGCTCATCTGTCCTTTCTAGCCAAGGGACGAAGCATTTGTCGTAACAACAAAGATTGTAATGAGGGCCTGGGTTGTCCGTGAGACAGATAAATGACCTGCCCCCCTAGAACGACTCCAGTCGCTGAGAGAGAATTTCAGTGGAATTGAGGAGAAGGACCGATGGGGCGAAGGCACTTCAAGCTGGAGCAGATCATCCACATGCTGCATGAGGCGGAGATCAAGCTGGCGGGTAGCAAGAAGATCGGCGAGGTATGCCGCGAACTGGGGATATCAGAGCAAAGCTATTACCGCTGGTGCAAAGAGTACGGTGGGATGCAGATCTC
>PVBE010687531.1_pt1 | contig 41658 bp, 39 predicted proteins | sample 1631181 | NCBI WGS metagenome assembly PVBE01 (sample SAMN08397723, study PRJNA350692) | Marine metagenome, whole genome shotgun sequencing project. | isolation source: water | place: Pacific Ocean | collected 2012-04 | reverse complement strand
CTCTCAAAGTAAAAAGCTGTCTTCGTCGGCGATGTCATCGATTTCGCGGCAATAGGCGTAGACGGCATACATGGCATTGCGTCGATCCTTGGGCAGGATTTTCATGCCCAATCTAAAAGATGTTCCCGAATGCGTCACTACGTCACGGGCGTAGCGAATAACGTCGGCTTCCTCAAAGGGAAGGGACGATCGGCTTTCCGTACCCGCAAGCGATGCGGAGTCAGTTGGCAATTGTGTGGCGTCGATGCTCATGCGAGTTGATCCTTCGGAAGCGCGGAGCCGGCAGAAAAGTAACCGCCGATGGCACCTGCGATCCCTGCTCTTGCAAAATCCAATCTGCTGACCGCGACTCGTTTGGCCAATGGATCGCCAACCTCCAATCGTTGTTCCAATCGGTGTGCAAGTCGAACGATGACGGCGGATTCCATTGCGAGATGGCGGCTCGTGAGAGCGGCCGGCAACAGATCTGCCTGCGGTAGCAGGTCCCGCACACCTTCAAGGGTTCGGTCAATGATCGCACGCATGCCGTCGTTGAGATTATCATTTGCAAGGTCGGTGACGGACACGCCCTCCTCATCCATCCAATCTGTCGAAAGATAGACTCGGTCAAGATTTTGGTAATCATCTCCGCAGTCTTGCAAATGATTTAAAATTTGAAGCACCGTACACAGAGCATCCGAGTAAACATATCCGCTTGTGTCTTCACCGTGGAGATCTAGGAGATAGCGGCCTACGGGATTAGCAGACAATTCGCAATAGCCCAATAACTCTTGCCAATCCTTGTAGCGCAGTTTGACGGCATCTTGACGAAATGCCGCAACCAAGTCGCACGCGTGACGTCGCGTGACAGATGTCGCTTCAAGGCTCTCTCTTAGGGCATGACATTTGTCAAAGCCACTTGCGTAACCGGGCTCTCCATTGAGAGCGGCTTCCATAGCATTCAAGCGTTCGATCTTATCACCGGCCTCGAGATTAGAATTGTCCGCAATGTCGTCAATCGCGCGAGCAAATGCGTAGAAGCGAGAAACGTGAGGGCGCAAATGTGCAGGCAACAACCAAGAGCCTACAGGAAAGTTTTCGTCGCCGGGCCCTTTGCCTGACGGTGTTTCCGGCGACATCACTTTTTGCGTCTGTGTATCATGCACATTCATAGGCTTTGCAATAGTATAAATACCTTGCTCGCAGAGCGAGATGCCGAATTTGGTCCTCTCCGCCCAAGCGTAAAGGCTGGCTGGTTCAATGACAAGAATGGCCCTTTCCTAGCAATGAATGAACCCTAATGCTAGGTTGATGTGAAGGTTTTAGGAAGGCGCTTTAATGACATTTTCTTTAATCATTGCCGTAATTGCCTTTATCTCGTGGATATATCTGTCGATATTTCGCGGTGGGTTTTGGCAAGCGGATCAAGCCATTGAAAATGACTCTCCGGTACCTTCCGTGTGGCCTGAAGTTACAATTGTTATTCCGGCACGCAACGAAGTCGCCGTTATCAACCGCGCGCTGTTGTCTCATTTAGCCACGATATATGAAGGTCACTTGTCCATCGTCGTAGTCGACGACCATAGTGATGACGGAACGGCGGATGCCGTTCAGCGGATCGCTAAGACCGCGCAGCGCGATATTACCATTACGTCCGCGCCGATTTTGGAGCCTGGATGGACGGGTAAACTTTGGGCTTTAAATCACGGATTGGATATTGCCCAAAGAAGCTATCCGGAAACGACATATTTTCTGCTGACAGATGCGGATATTATTTACGAACCCTATGTGCTTTCTGATCTCGTCGCAAAGGCTGAAGACCAATCTCTTTCGCTTGCCTCGTTGATGGCGCTTCTTGATGCAAAAGGATTTTGGGCCGGTCTCTTGATTCCAGCATTCGTGTTCTTTTTTCAAAAGCTCTATCCGTTCCCATGGGTTAATGATTCAAGAAGGCAAACGGCTGCCACTGCTGGCGGCTGCACTCTTGTGCGCCGCGACGATTTAATGGGGTCGGGCGGTTTGGCGGCTATTCGTGATCAACTGATCGACGACTGCGCACTCGCTCGGCTCATAAAAGGTAAGTTACCCCAGCGAAAGATTTGGTTGGGACTAACGCAAGATGTTCAGAGCTTAAGGGATAATCGCAAACTCGTTAACATATGGAACATGGTCGCACGGACGGCTTTTGCGCAGCTCAATTATTCTCCTGCTTTGCTTGCTGGGACGCTCGTCGGCATGGCGCTTCTATATTTGGCGCCGCCGCTCACTGTATTGACTTGGCCAGTTCATCAGGGCGCTCTAACGCTTAGTCTGGCGCTTAGTGCATGGCTTCTCATGAGCGGCTTGTTTATTCCTACCTTGAATGTGTATCAGCGCTCGCCCTGGGTCAGTCTGGCTTTGCCGTTTGCCGGGGTGATGTACGGCTTGATGACACTGGCTTCGGCATTGCGGTATTGGCGAGGGCGCGGTGGGCAATGGAAAGGGCGCCATTACCAATCGCTGCGTTGAAGAAAAACTGATCGGGTACCGGTTAAGATTGGTCGTCGCTGAACGCGGAGTGATCTGTGTCGGTTAGTCCCCGTTCGAAGAACCAGTGCAACTGATCGTTCAGCGTGTCATCGATATCGCGATGGGACAGCCCCAACGTGCTGGTCGCTTTTTGGGAGTCAAAACGGACTTTGCGCCCAGCTAATTTGATGCCAGTCAGCGGAGCTCTCGGCGGGCGTCCGGTGATCCAATCGGAAATCCATTCATTAATGTAAGCTACCGCAAGCGCCACGCCATAAGGTACACGGCGCTTGGGCATAGGCACGCTGGCCAACTCATTCAGCTTCTGCAAGAGATCAGACATCCAAAGATCTTGATGGCCTAATATGTATCGTTCACCGATGGTGCCGCGGTCCCGCGCGAGGATGGCACCCGTTGCCACGTCGCGTACATCAATCAAGTTCAGAAGACATTGCAGGTAAGCCGGTGTCTTACCTCTGATGAGGTCAAGGATCATTCGCGTCGGCGGCGTCAGGCCGTAATCACCGGGTCCCACGGGAAGCGTCGGCAGGACGATGATGACCGGAACACCGTTCGCAGCTGCCTTTGTGGCTGTCTGATCGGCCAAATATTTTGATCGGCAGTACGGTCCCAACATGTCATCGAGTGGAACGGAGATCTGCTCATTGACCGTAATTGCTGAGTGGCGGCCTTGATTGCCGACGAGAACGGTCAAGCTGGAGGTGTGAACAATGCGCTTGACACCCGCCCGATTTGCGGATTCCAAGACGAGTTCGGTACCGACAGTGTTGATTTTGGCGTAGTCGTTCTTGTCGCGCGCCCAAAGATGCGCGTTGGCGGCCAAATGAAAGACGCACTCGACACCTGTCACGGCTTTTGAAAGCGCTCCTGCATCGGTAATAGATGCCTTTACGAAGTCCGCACCAGCGGGGAGTTCGATGGGCTCTTCAATGTCCAGAACGCGTACCTGCTCGCCACGACGGATGAGTTCCCCGACCAAATGCGCGCCGACGAAGCCGCTGCCCCCTGTGACTAGATTCAGCATTTATGACACGTCCAATTGGTTGGCAGCGTTTGGCGCAAACTTGCAAACAAGTAGCCCCTCGTCGGCGACCGAACCGGCAATCAAATAGTCTTCGATGGTTATGGCTGCCGTGGCGGCCGACCAGAGTGTGCCTTTAGGATCATCCAAGAGTTGAGTTATTGTCTCACTTTTTAAGCCTACTGAAAACACTTGGCTGGGAGCGTCCGAAATGCCAAACCATTGTTTCCGGTAGAAGCCAAGCCGAAAAAGAGACGGGTGGGCGGCGACAGTAATTTGGTCGCTCGCCGACATGGAGAGATTATCCGGTGAGGCGGGTAGTTGCATTTTGGATTCTGGAATCGCTAGTTTGTCACCTCTCAGATCTTCAAGAACAAAAGTTTGAATTGTTTTGTCGCGCGTGGCTGCAACATAGATAAGGGCACGCGCTTGATCGAACGCAATTCCATTTGGAAACGCCAGACCTTCTGCAGAAACGGTAACCGTCTCGACCGTTGCTTCGTCTGAATCGATCACGACGCGAATGAGTTTTCCTCGGGCCAAGCTAAACGTGTCTTCAATCATGACACCCAATCCCTCACAAGCGCCATGATCCCGCGTCACAAAGAACTCGTTTTTGGATAGTGCTACAACATTATTGGCGCGGCAGAGCAGCTCGGACTTTACGGTCATGCGATGCGTGAGGGCGGCGTCTTGTATGGAAAAAACTTCCAAAGTCGTCTCAATGCGCCAGTTGGGCTCGCTCCCATCGCCTCGGGTGACGTATCGCCGGTTTATGACCGCCAGCGTCATGCTGCCATCATCTGAAACATGGAGATCCAATCCGTGGGGGCGAAAATCCAAGCCATCTTCCGACGACGTTTTGAGCGCAGATATGACTATTTGCGATTCTGAAAGAAGTTCGTCTGCAACGGGAATGAGATATGTGGCTCCTCGGGGGATTGTGCGCCAGCGACCTCGCGCGGCTTCTTCCGCCCACCAACGGTCGTAGGCGGACACAACGATGAAGCTGCCATCGGGTGCGAGGGTTAGATCTTCGGCGCCTCTAATGGCCAGGCCTGTCTCGGCATCCATGAGTGTCAGTCGATGGCAGTCGTTCGTCGCGCGGTCAGTAATGGAAGTCGATTCGCCGCATGCCGAGACGGAAATCGTGGCGGCCAAAAGAAGGGGTCCAGTCTTCATGTAGTTTGGGCGCCTGATGCCGAATTCTTTAGTAGATCCGAGCCGGGACGCCGGTAGCTCCATTGTTCAAGAAACCGGCCCCAATTCCGCTCTACTAGTTCAGCGGCCTCATCGGTGTAAGTGTATCGGTTCTTTTTGTATGTCTTTACGGTAGACAGGTAGGCTTGAAACCTCGGGTGCGCCTCGTCGAAGCCCTCCAGCGCCAATGACTCGTAAATAGTTTCAACTGCTGCAATGGGGTCGGCGACGAGTTCTTCGTAGCGCAAATCAACGCGTGCAGTTAATGGTAAATGAGCCCAATCCTCTTCCAGCTGCGTCATCATTCGGTCGTAGATACGAAGAATTGTACGATCGATATCAACGTGATCGTAATCTTGTAATGCGAACTCTTTGAGGAGTTTTTTCCAAAAGTTTCTCATGGATTCGAAAATCTCATAAGGGTTTCGATTTATGTAAATGAATTTTGCCGACGGTAACATCTCATGAAGCATTCTCACTCGCGCAGTGTAAACGGGATTCTTTATGAGCAGTTGTTTTTCGTCCTGGTGAAGATAGAGTTTTTTCAAAAAGTAATTGAACGTCTTTTGCCATGCCTTAATTTCTTCTTGGGTACAGCCATCGAAGAATATTCCTTTGTTCAAATAGTGGTCTAGTTTTTTTGGAAAATATATTCCGTGATAAAAGGAAAGAGGCGTCATATTGGCCAGCGCGATTTCGTCTTCCTGCGGTGAATCGGGCAGTATGGGAACATTGTCAATGAAACGATGATCAGGTAGTGCTCGCTCTAACAGTGGACGGAAGATCGTCGCGATGCCCATAAGATCCCATGGTAATCCCGTTGCAAGTGGCGGCACGTAGCCAAAATTTGCTTTGCTTATAATGTTGTAGAGATGCGTCGTGCCGCTGCGCCAGTGGCCAACGATGAAGATCGGCGGTTTCATAGCCGTTGTCTGGCTAATGAGGTGGGCCGCATAAACGTGCTCAACGGTGGAGAACGGCCACCGTCCCAAAGCCGCGCCGAAGATTCCTGCAAGATGGCCCCAATTCTTGGGTGCAATACCCCCGCTTTGAGCCAGGACCGATGATAATGTGCTGATGTTGCTGCCGCAAAGGGGATGCATAAAGTTTACTCAGGATGTGCTGATATGTGTTCAAACTAGAAAGTACAACCGTAAAATCTATCAGATGTAGGCTAATTTGATAGTCGGCTACGGGGGGCACAACGAACTGGTTCCGAATTCTGGATTAAAGATGGCTGAATCGAATAAGCGGTGGGTAACTCGATCGCCGATCTAGCCGGACTCGGGTGTCGTGATGCCACTCGCCAAATCGCTAATTTGTTTCTCAATTGATGAGATCAGTCCGTCAAATCCGGCATCGCGATAAATTGTCGCGAATTCCGATCGGCGCCGCGCCGCTTCGCTAATAGTTCCGTCGCTATATACGTCGATAATACCGACCCTACCTTTGCGTATTCTGGTTAGATAAGTGAGCTCCACAGGCTCCTTATCGGGTCGAACAAGATGGGACTTGACCAACGTGGTCTCCTTGGGGCCACCTTCGTTGTCGATAACCTGGAAATTCTGCCCTGAGAATGCATCGAATTGATAGGCGTAGTTAGCGATCAAAAATCGGCTAAATGTGTCTTCATATGTTTGTTTTTGATCATCCGTCCAGGTGCGCCAAACAGATATTCCAATGGCAGATGCACCCAGGATTTCGATATCGAACGAATTCTTGACAATCGGGCCGATGGTTTCCGCGCGCCCGGCGAAGCCCAAATCGTTGGCGCGCTGCATGATGTCCAGGAGGCCCGTATGAAGCGTGTCGACCACTTCCGTCGGTTCTCGCTCGGTGGTTGCCGGCGCGTCTTGGGCTGAAGCAGGCAGGGCAGCCCAAAGCACTGCCATAACTGCCATGACGATGCGGTTCATGATTTAAACTCCCCTTCTGCCCCGCGGCCCCTTATTGAAGCAATTTAGCATGCCGCTGAAGGAATACCACCAGAAACGCTGCGGCCAACTGTGAAACGGTAGTTGCAGCGGATAACTGACAGATAAGCACTAACACCGGCACAAATAAGAATGATAAAATAAGATTTAACCGCCGCGATCCGTTCGCATTTTACGTGCATTTGAGATGCGACCAATTTAAAACGCTCAATTTGGGAGTTAAGTCACATGACTCATGCCTCGACGGGACAGAGTTCTGGCTATGATCCGTATCCGTCGCCCCGCTATGGCTGGTATGTCGTAACGGTTCTTACCTTGGGTTATGTTGTTTCCTTTGTGGATCGACAAATTCTCGCGCTCTTGGTCGAACCTATTAAGCACGATCTCGATATTAGCGACACCGAGGTCAGCCTGCTCTTGGGAGCTGCATTCGCCTTTCTTTACACCTTTGCGGGAATTCCCATTGGTCTGCTGGCCGATCGCCGTAGTCGGCGGGCCATTATTGCAACCGGCATAACGATCTGGTGCTTCATGACGGCGGCGTGTGGCTTGGCCCGCAACTTTGCCCAGCTGTTTTTGGCGCGCGTTGGCGTTGGTATCGGAGAGGCTACTCTTAGTCCCAGCGCGCTATCCTTAATTAGCGATTACTTCCCTCGGGAGACCCGCGGTCGCGCTATCAGCTTTTACAATATGGGCGTCGGTGTCGGCGCGGGGCTGGCAATGGTGCTTGGTGGTCAGGTCATTGAATACGTATTTCAAGCGCCCCCCTTAAGTGTGCCTTTGGTTGGCGAACTGTTTGCGTGGCAAACCGTATTTCTTGTCGTGGGTCTGCCCGGATTGCTGATTGCTTTGTTGATGATCACGGTCAAGGAGCCAAAACGGAAGGGGAAAATACAAATCCAAACAAAGTCAGGCCTAACAACTGACGTAATTCCGTTCACACACGTAGTCAAATTCTTGGGTGCGCGTTGGCGCACGTATGGCAATCACTTTCTCGGCATGTCGGTGGTTACGATTTTGGGCTATGCCTATTTTTCATGGCTTCCGACCATGTTTGTTCGTACGTGGAGTTGGACAATTGGAGAAGTAAGTTTTGCTTACGGTGTCGTCATGCTCATTTGTGCGCCTCTTGGTGTCAATCTTGGCGGCTGGCTCGCCGATACGATGTATCGTAATGGGCACAAGGACGCGCATGCTAAAGCGACATTTTATGCAGTGCTGGTGATGGCGCCGGCTTCGGTTGCTATACCGCTCATGCCGAGTGGCGAACTCGCGGTTGCCTTGCTCGTGCCTTCATCCATTGCCGGTGCTTCAGCAACGGCGACAGGGGCGGCTGCGCTGATGATGATTGCGCCCAACCAAATGCGCGCACAGGCCTCAGCCGTCTACTACTTTGTAATTAATCTATTGGGATTAAACTTGGGCCCGACGGCCGTGGCTTTGTTCACTGACTATGTTTTTGCCGACGAAGCCGCCCTTAGATATTCAATCTCAATTGTCTCGGCGATCGCCGGCACCATCGGCATGGTTTTTATTGTTATGAGTTTCAAACATTTCCGTGCGAGTGTCGTGGAGGTCGAAGCGTGGGGCGCAGCGGACGGGGCAGTATCAATTTGAGCTTCTATCTGCGTCTCAGGTCGAGCGCAAGTCTTGGCGAAAGCCCCAAATAAAGTGATTCGATAGACCTGTCGTAGAAAATCTGTCCTTAGGCCTTGTTATTGACTTCCAGCATGTGGATCTGGGATTCAGTTGACGAAATCAAGCCGTCAAATTCTGTATCCCGATAAATTACGGAAAACTCCGAGCGCCGCCTTGCCGCCTCGCTGATCGTCCTATTGCTGTAGACTTTCTTGGCCGACCAGAGGCTGGATTACAACTAAGAAAAATGTTAAGGCTGAAACGGTTAATCGTCACATCTTACTCTCCACTTCCTGCATGGGTCCAGTTTGGATGTTTCTAGCGTAGGATTATTAAGGCGCTATGGCGACTTTATGACGGCCTCTCGATCCGGCAATAACTTATTCGTGAAAACCCTTTCTGAGTTAATCGGTGTCATCTCGTCACGCTCGGGATTCTTCATCATCCCATTCATTATTATTACGGTTTTCTTTGCATTTTTTGCGGCCGTTAACTTCAGGGTTAATTCAAGCCGCGGTGAGTTAATCGATCCTGATGCACCGTTTCGTAAACCTTTCGAAGTTTTTCAGGAAGCATTCCCCGTTTACAAACAGGTCATTCTTGTGGCCGTTGAAGCAGAAACAGGTCAGGCAGCAGCGGATGCAGCTGTTGCGCTTCACGATAAGTTGGTTGAACGTAGAGATATTTTCGTTTCCGTTTTTGCGCCCGCAGCAGAACCATTTTTTAGAGATCATGGTCTTCTTTATCTTGATACGGAGGATCTGGAAGACGTCGTTGACCAATTGGCAAATGCGCAGCCCGCACTGACAGCATTGGCGCAGGATCCATCGCTAAACGGTCTTTTCTCGTTGCTTGAGTCTGCGCTGGAGGCTTACAAGCGTGGTGAAAAGTTACCATCGTCGTTCGCCCAATTAATGGATCGGATATCAGATACCGGCGAGGCCGCCCTTTTAGGTATCGAGGGTGAACTCACTTGGGATGACGTTGTTGCGAGGGGGGAGGGTGGACCAAAAATACAGATCATTAGTATTCAGATAAGAGAGGACTTTTCCGAATTGCTATCGGCGCGCGACGCCATCGAAACGATTAGGCAGGCGGCTTTTGACGTGGGGCTGACGGAAGAAAATGGCATTTCGGTGATGTTGACCGGCAATATTCCGCTTGCCTTTGAAGAGATGCAAGCCGTCGGAGCAAGTATCGGATTGGCGGGTGTGCTCTCATTCGTTTTGATCGCCCTCATTTTGGGCTTTGGGATTCGCTCCCTTCGAATCATCGTCGCTATTTTATTGACTTTATCCATCGGTTTGGTCTGGACCGTGGCTTGGGCCATGTTTTCGGTTGGTGAATTCAATATGCTATCGGCCTCTTTTGCGGTCTTGTTCATTGGATTGGGTGTTGATTACGCCATTCACTTCAGTCTTCGCTATCAACAGGCCTTAGAGGAAGGAGACGATCACGTACTGGCGCTGAAGACCGCAGGTTTAAGTGTCGGCGGCGCGGTCAGCTTGTGCGCGCTCACCTCGGCCATCGGCTTTTTTTCCTTTATTCCCACTGGATACCGAGGTGTCGCCGCTTTGGGAATCATTAGTGGTGGCGGCATGGTCCTCGCGGTGATCGCAAGCCTTACAGTCATGCCCGTTCTCCTGGCGCTCATGGGGGGGCAAAAACGGCAAGCTGGCCAAGTCTCGTTTGCACGCGCTGGACAAGGCCTCAATCGCACCGTGCGGAAAAACGCAAATGCGATTACGGCGTTGGCCATGATACTGGCTGTTGGGTCAATCGGGATCGCGACTCAATCTACTTTTGATTTCAGTACACTGACTTTGAAAGATCAGGACTCGGAATCGATTACGACTTTGAAGAAGTTACAGGACGAAGGGATCGTCACCGACTATTCCGTGCTTCTTTTAGCGGATGATCTGAATGCCGTCCCCAAAATTCAAAAGAGGCTGTTGGAGCTGCCTACGATCCGAGAGGTTCAGACACCGCAGGATTTCTTGCCGTCTGACCAGGACTATAAACTGCAACTGTTGGAAGAAGCTTATTTTCTTCTTTTGCCCGCCTTTACGGCGGAGCCTGAATCTTTGGTACTGACACTACAAGAGCGATTCGCCACGGTATCAAACGTAAAATTGGCGCTCACAAACGCTGAGTTTGATCAAGATGGAGACAAAGAATTACGGCAATCCGCCGATCGATTGGCGCAAACGCTATCCCGGTTGATTGAGGCCGAGGACCGCGATCGCTTGCTCCAAGACCTCGAAGAACGCTTGACGGCAAACTCCTCTGATCCTATCGAGTATTTGCGGACCGCACTTCAAGTCGAATACGTCACTATAGAAAAACTTCCGGAAAGCGTTTATTCCCGAGTCATCTCGGCTGATGGCCGCGTTCAAATTGTCGGTTTGCCTTTTGAGGACTTGACGAATTTCGAAGCTATGGAGCGCTTTGTCGACAATGTAACGATAGCCTTTCCCGAAGCAACCGGTCGGCCCATCCTCGAAGCCGGCGTTGGTGACATCGTGGTAGAGTCCTTCCAAATCGCACTCGGGATTGCCATTTCCGCAATTGTCATTGTCTTACTGATAGCCGTGCGACATGTCTCCGATACGGTATTCATTCTGTTTCTCCTGCTACTTGCCATTAGCCTTGCAACGGCCACAGGGGTGTTAGCGGGCATTCCGTTTAATCAAGCCAACATTATCGTCTTGCCACTCATCGTCGGCTTGGGAGTCCATAACGGCATTCACATGGTCATGAGATTTCGCGAAGATGGTTCGCTCGAGAAATTGATGTCGTCGAGCACGCCGCGGGCGGTGATATTGAGTACGTTGACAACCGTGGCTGCATTTGGTGCGCTGGCCATTTCGATTCATCAGGGTATTCAAAGTATGGGGCAGTTGCTGGCGATTTCCATGATCTATCTCTTGATCGCGACGATCATCGTCTTGCCGGCCTTGCTTTATTGGCGGGAAGGGCTTGGATCTGGGCGGTAGCCACTGTGTAGGAGGCAGACCGCTGACGGACCAAAATGATTCCAAACCTTAAAATTTCCAATTCTAGGATGATCGTTTTTCTAAACTGAGAATCATCATATTATCTTTTCGATAACCTTACTTTTCTGCCATGGGGCCAACCTGGCAGCCTTTGTTCTGATTTGTGCGGCGTATTCTTCAAAAGTCATTGGGCGTGATAAATGGTGCAACGCTTTGGCCCTGCGCATTCGTGAGCTTTGAATAGGGGGAATCATGTCCTCTAAGTCTTTTGTTGTTAAGGCTGTTTGTCTTCTTTTGATGCCTCGCTGACTAACGGAGTAACCCTATCTACAGTTCACGCAGATGAATTCTCCATAACGCGAGACAGTACCGTTTCTGAAAAAAGACTAACTGAATCGCTTGTTGGGCGCGCGAACAAAAAGAGGGGCAAGAATGTTTCAAAACAATCCTTACCGAGTTTGGTTCTTAGTCGTTGCTACAGCATGCTGCATTGTGTTATTGCCTGCAGCAGCGCAGGAGCTGCCCGTGTCTGAGGTGCGCCTCGGCGTGTTGGCTCACGATGTTAGTATTGGCAGCGGCAGCAAGGAAAGCGGCGTCAATATCAACGGTTCAATATTCTTTAATCATTTACCTCGTATTGAGTCGGCGCCCAACTGGCTTGCATTCATTCTATCCCCACGTCCGCATTTCGGCGGCTCGGTCAATACGGCGGGTGATACGAGCTACGGTTATTTTGGGGTTACCTGGGGAAGCGACGTCACGGATCAATTTTTTATTGATTTTAGCTTTGGAGGTGCTGTGCATGACGGCAATAAGAACGTGAACGATCCCGCCCAAAAAGATCTGGGCTGCCGCGTCCTGTTTCGTGAATCGCTATCGGTCGGTGTGCGCGTGACCAAACACATCGATGTTTCCGGTGTGATTGAACACATGTCCAATGTCGGCATTTGCGACCGGAACGACGGCATCACCAGTACGGGCGTGCTGCTTGGCTATCGATTTTAGGACAGTAGAGTCTAAGTATCGGGAATTGAGTTTGGCTCAACTGAGGCTGGGGCATATCTGACCAGCAGCACTGGGGGATATGACGGTCTAGCAGCGGTCATAACCGTTTTCGCCTTAGTTGTTGCGCGGGGGTCTCGGGTTGGCTGATTTTGCCTGCGCCCCTGCGTGATTATGAAGCACCCCGAGGCAAAATGGTTTAGAATTGGCTAATAATTGCAATCTGATGGGTCCAAATAGAATTACCTTGGTGCTGTCAAATTGTTGTAAACACATCTTAAATGCAGTTTGCGCGTCACGCGGCTGTGAGCTTGAACTGGCGCCCAGTGAGCTTGACAGATCGCGCGGGAATGCCGCAGACATAGATCAGTCATAGGTGAAGAACTTTATGTCCCGACTGACCTGGAGACCATTCGTTCCTGGAAAGCATCAAGGATCATAAGCCGGTGCAACCAAAGGAACTTCGCAAGTCAGATCGAAGCGCCGAGCCGCGCGCTATGGTCTATGCGCTTTTTTCAAGATTAAGCGGATCGCCGTTCGATTTCGATGATGCGGAGCAAAGCTTTATCAAGAATGAAGGTCTGGCTGATGTGTTCTCGGCGCTGGTGTCTGAGCTGCCTTACGACATTGCCTTTCAAGGTCTGGCTGAGGCGCTCACCGAACTTGCGGGGGAAGACTGGGACGCCGTTCGTCGCGCCTATAGCTCTCGTTTTGAGGTGGGCGATAGCGGTCCGACCATCCCTCTGCGCGCAGAACTCGTGAGCATTCGTGACGGGGGTAGGAAAGAAGAGCTCATGCGGTTCTACGATTTCTTTTCGTATAAACTGAGCAATAAATTTGCCTGGGCCCCTGATCACATCTCGGTGCTCCTGGAGTTTATGCAACTCTTGTGTATGAAGGAAGCGGGCGCAAAGGATGAGGCGAAAATCAAATCCTTTGCTCGTGCGCAGCGCGACTTTATGGACCATCACATTGTGAGTTGGCTTCCCGTTTCGATTGGCCGCCTGACTAAAGACGACCAAACGAGCTATTACAGCCGTATCTTTGCAGCGCTATGGGAGTTTCTCGATCAGGACTATATCTGGAACAGTGAGACGGTAGCGCAGTTCAAGGAGGAAATCTGACCTATGGCCCGCCAGATTTCCATGGCCCTCGACTTAAATAAATGCATCGGTTGTCATGTGTGTACGGCAGCATGCAAATCTCTATTGACGGATGAACCCAGTCAAGACTACATGCTGTGGAATAATACCAGGACCAAACCGGTCCGCGATTATCCCAAAACTGGAGAGAAAACGGGGGAGGGTGGAAGCCTGTTCTGTCCGCGCGATCTACAAGCGCGAAGAGGACGGCATCGTGTTGTAGATCGGTGAAATACCAAGGCTTTCGTGAGTGCAATAAGGCGTGCTCGTACGACAAGATCTATTTCAACGTGGTTGCTAACAAGTCGCAACTGATAATCTAACCGAAGAGTTCATGCCTGAGTTTGACTATCTTGAGGAGGGAGAGATTGCGGCAGTCATCGACTATTTGCGTAAAATCAATCAACCGTGGCCCTTCAAACTATATTCAATGATTGCAACCATTAGGGAGCTGCGCGGAGAAGTCGCGCACCACGCTAAATGATGCCAAAAGCAGTGATACTTGCCGGTGGGCTATCGAGGCGTATGGGCGGTGGCAATAAATGTTTGGAAGAATTGGGTGACAAAACTCTCCTAAACCATGTCATCGATCGGCTTGCGCCGCAGGCATCTGACTTGGCACTCAATTTCAACGATGATCCAAGTCTTGTTATGGACTACGGTTTACCCGTTCTCCCAGACATCTTACCTGACTTCTTGGGGCCTCTTGTGGGGGTTCTGACGTCTTTTAAATGGGTCAAAAGAAACTGGTCTCATGAAGAGTGGGTGATGACAGTGCCAAGCGATTTACCGTTCTTGCCACCAACACTGACTGTGCAGCTAGCGCCGGCACTTTTAGAAGGCGGGGATGTGGATCTCGTTGCACCTTCGACCGATGGAGAGTTTCACCATCTTTGTGGTTTTTGGCATGTGCGTCAGGCTGATGATTTGCATCACGCGATCACGCATAATGGTACGCGAGCCGTGAAAGATTGGGTCGATCAAATTAATGTGCGGGATGTTGTATGTAAGACGAGCGTGAGTGACTCATTCATAGGAGTCAATACGCGTGCCGATTTAAAAGCCGCCCAAAAAATCCTTACAAGGGCGGATTAGAATGTACATCATCTACATTGTGGGTTGGAAAAACTCCGGAAAGACAACGCTCGTTGAGAACCTCATTCCAAAATTGAAAGCGGCAGGCGCTACTGTCTCCACCGTAAAGCATACTCATCATTTGATTGATCTTGAAAAACCTGGCAAGGACAGCTTTCGTCACCGCGAAGCAGGCGCAAAAGAGGTCGCGATCGTGTCGTCGGCGCGTTGGGCTCTACTTAATGAAAATCAGGATGAAGAAGAAAGTCAATTGGAGCGAATATTCGAGCGAATGTTGCCCGTGGACATTGTTTTGGTTGAAGGCTTCAAGTCCGAGGTCCATGACAAGATCGAAGTGCGCCGCCAAGATACAGGCGGTGACGTTATCGCCTTGGGCGACACGTCGGTCGTCGCGGTCGCGAGCGATTGCGACGTGAAAGGAGTATCTGTGCCGCGATTTGATTTGAACGATTTTGATGCAATTGTTCGGTTCATCCTGGATTATGCGGGATTGCGGAACCAAGATGAGGACGGCGGGCGCGAAGAATGAACAAAGAGATGGCGTCGCAGGGGAAGACTATTATCGATACGGTTGCAGGTGAGGTGAGCAGATCGATCGCCTGCCGACGATATTTCTAAAGGGAGACGCGCATCATGGCAACGGGTGCATCAATTTGAGGAGATGTGAATTACAGCGTGTGCAATCGCTGCTGCCGAATCCCTTGTAACTGAATTCAACTGAGCCAGATTGCATGAGTTGTGTGATTAAGCTGCACTCGGCTCGATTGGTAAACGCGGCAGCTTGAAACGAGGTTGCCCGCTTGGTCAGCCAATCAACGTGCCAGTGCAATTTCTTATCGTGACGAAAATGCCGCGCGCAGCGCGCGCGAATTCCGCCGGGCCCCCGGGCACTTCCGGCATAGACATAGAGGCCCGGCAAGAGCTTGAGATCGCCAAACCGTTTGGGCAAAGGCGCCGGCTTGTTGAGCCGCAACAATAGCAAATAGGCTCCACTCATCGCCGGCAGGGACTCTGGCACAGATGTCCAATGCGCTTGCGGTGCACCGGCCCACGGGACCGGAAGGATCTCCGGGGAATTCATGACCATGACTGCCTATTCTGCGCCCTTGAGATCACGCTTGAGGAAAAGAAGTTGCAGCATGCTATTAGAAAAAGGAACAGGAGAATATAGTCATAACTATCTTAAATCATATAACAAAAAAGGAGAATATGATCCTTTAAATTTTGAATTGGAGGAATTTGAATTGGAAATAAGATTAGAGGATATAGACAAATACCGTACATGTAGTGCTACTCTAAACCGTGAGACTCTGGAGCTGTATCAACCTTATGAAATTCGTAAAGCAGATTGTGTGTTCATGGGTATGTGAAGTGAAAATGATCAGTCGTGTGATTCCCTCAGAACAATATCAGTCGCGCAAATTGAAAAGAGTGCCATGGTCTGAGTCTGTCAGAAGACACCCAGAGATCAAGCAACATTTGGCATTAAAGAGAGACGGCGAGCATTTATCACAGACTTAGCCTTTTGGTTGATCTGGCGCGTGCCATTCGCATGTGGAATATGTTGAATAGAAAATGGGGTCCATGATCAGTGAACAGAGGCCACAGAATGAATCGGAAGGGTGTTTATGAAACAGATTTCCGTGTGTCTGGGAATGACCTTGAACCTTTTTGCTTTGATGTTTTTGTTCTGGGAGCCGTTAAGTTTCGCGCAACAGGCGTTGTCCATAAGGGAGGGTCTGCTAAGCCGTCCGCTGACGCCGGAGCTCGGAGGCGAAACGACGCGCGCTAAATCCGATGCCGACGCATTTAAGAACCCCGCAGCCAATATCCAAGGCATATCGCGGGCAAGTTTTGTCTTCGGCAATCAAATGTTTACGACCGTTTGGACGCCACCGCCGGGCCTCCAGCCCACAACCGACGGTCTCGGTCCCGTCTTCAATCGCGAAGCCTGCTCCGACTGTCATGCCAACAATGGGCGGGGTCGACCGCCTGTCTCCGAGGAGGCGTTCATGGACTCGATTCTGGTGCGTCTCAGCGTTCCGGGTACGAATGCGGAAGGCGGTCCCAAACCGGTGCCTAATTATGGCGATCAGTTGCAGAATCGCGCTGTTGAAGGCGTACCGGTAGAAGGACGTGCGATTGTTCGCTATGAAGAAATTGACGGCACTTTTGAAGATGGCACGCTCTATTCGCTGCGTCGACCAACGCTTGAATTCAAGAACCTATCATTTGGCGATTTACCGGATGATACGCTCACATCCCTACGTGTCGCCAATTTGATGATTGGCCTTGGGCTTCTTGCAGCGGTGCCAGAGGATACGCTTGTCGCCCTTGCTGACGCGGAAGATGCAGATGGTGACGGCATATCGGGGCGCGTCAATCAAGTCTGGGATGCCGTCAATAAGATGCAAGCGGTGGGACGTTTCGGCTGGAAGGCCAACGTGCCGAGCTTGGCTCATCAATCAGCCGGGGCTGCGCGAGGAGATATGGGAATTACGACGCCGGTTTTTCCAACGGACAATTGCGATGAAGCTCAAAGCGCATGCACGGAATCTACCGCGCGTCACGATGGGCTGGAAATGTCTGAAGCCTTCCTTGATCGTTTGATTATCTACGTGAGCTTGATTGCGGTGCCTCGCCAACGCAACGCTGAGGTAGCCGAAGTCATGCGCGGAGAAGTATTGTTTCGCAGTATTGGATGTGCGGGATGTCACATGCCGACGCTCGTATCGGGTGAGGATGAATCAATCCCCGAGGTTTCAAATCAAGTATTTCATCCGTTCACTGATCTTCTTCTTCATGATATGGGTGAGGGCCTGGCAGATGGGCGGCCCGACTTTGGCGCCTCGGGACAAGAATGGCGCACAGCACCTCTTTGGGGACTCGGTTTGACTGAAACTGTCTCCGGTCACAATTTCTATCTTCATGACGGCCGCGCACGGAGCTTGGCGGAGGCTATCCTCTGGCATGGTGGTGAGGCAGAGTCGGCACGGGAAGCGTTTCGCGGCATGGATGAAAGCAGCCGTAACGCCCTGATTGCCTTCCTCAAATCCCTCTGATCGGACATCACAACATCACGCCAGTGACGGCAGATGTTCGAATTCGCGTTCCAGAGACCTTCGCCGGCGTAAGACGACTCCGGCAGCTATGATCGCAACGATGCTTCCGACGACGAGTGGCCACGTGAAGCCAAAAAACTCACTCAGCCAGCCGAGCACCAATGCGCCGGCTGCTGGCGCGCCGCGCTGGATCATCGCCCATAGTCCCATGACACGTCCGCGCATTTGGTTGTTGATGGCATGCTGAATGAGTGTTTGAGATCCTGTTCCGCTGGCGAGTTGAGCAAATCCTGCGATACAGAGTGCGGTCGTCGAAAGCCAAAACCAGGGTGTTGAAACGGCAACTAAAACAGCGATACCATTGCACAGGATTGATACGAGGGTAATTTTCGTCAAACCTGTAACTGACCCCTTGCGGGCTATCCAAACGCCTGAAAAAACGGCTCCCAGTCCCATAGCAGATGTCACGATGGCGAGCCCGGCGGGTCCACGCCCAAACAGCTCGTCTACAAAACCGGGAAGCAATTCTGCGATTGGTCTTGCGAAAAAAGCAGCGACTGCGACCAGGACGAGCAATGTTAAGAGTCCGGATTGCGACACAGTATAGCGCCAACCTTGAATCAGGTCGGAGAAATACGTCTCATCTTCGCCGAGCGTTCGTTTAAATTGAGGTATTTTGATGTACAGAAGAGCGATGATCACAGTGACGTAAGTTGCGGCATTGAAACCAAACGCCGCGGCTGCGCCCCATTGGGTGATGATTACGCCAGCAATTGCCGGCCCTATAAAGCGTGCAAGATTGAAGTTGACGCCGGTGAACGCGATAGCGGATGTCAGATTTTGCCGCGGCACAAGTTCTGGTACCAGTGCTAAGCGAGCGGATGAATTGACCGCGAACATTAAGCCGCCGACAAGGCTCAGGAGAAAGATGAGCTCGGGCGTGATCACGCCGGTTGCAGTAAGAATGCAATAGAGAAGTGCCTGAACGACAGCGAAGAATTGAGAAACAATTGTTATGGTGCGTCGATCAAATCGGTCAGCAATGACGCCGCCGATTGGTGTTATGAGAATGACTGGCAGGAACTCTGAAAGCGCAATAATACCGAGCCATGTGCCGGATCCAGTCAGCTCCCAAACCAACCAACCTACCGCAAGCCGCTGTACCCACATGCCGACCAGTGATGTAAAATTTCCGGCCGTGTAGATTGCAAAATTACGGACCGTCAGGACCTCAATAATGGGCGCAAAATAAATAGCGAGCCGAGCGGCTATGGATGTATGGGAACTGATCTATAAGTACTCCTTGGGTCATGTTTGGCTCATAGTCGAGCGTGCCAATGCACCGGATGGCCGCCGTGCGAGTCGCCCTGTTCGCGGCGCCTCGTAACGCCGGTTTAAAAGATCGGATGTTAACTGGTCAACGGGTGAGCTCTTAGCCCGTAGCCGCTAGCTCCGCATCCCACGAATCGTTGTCCCAATCGGCCGCGTTTCCCGGTATATCATTGACTTCGTAGCCGGACAATTGCACGCGGACGAAATGGTGCTTTGCGTTGTCTGCAGCGCGTGAATAGGTATAGAGCTTGTCGCCGGTTGCCATCTCCAACATGACGGTCGCGTGGCCCATACCGCCCTTGCGGGCGTCGGTCAAGGTCGCGATGGCGAATAGTTGCCCAGGACGATCGCCATTTCGTTTGCGCTGATACGCCTCCATAGATACTGCATTCACATTTGTGCCGTCTTTGTGAGATGCAATGAAGTTAAGAGTAAAGTTATACTGGCCAGGCACAGGGGTTTGTACACCGCGCCTGTCCATTCACTAGGGATCGCGTTAATATTGGCAACTTGAGTGACATTGTATTGGGCCAATGCCATGTCTTTTTTGTGATTTAGATTCTCGGCGACCACGGAAAATCCAGTGGGTCGACCTTCACAATGACTGATGATTTTGTCTTTTGATGCTTTGCCGTCAACGATGAGGGTAAAGAACAAGAAATCCTCATTTTGTGCTTGCGAGTCGGTGCTTAATTCGAATAGTAACAGGACAAGAGCTACGACCATCGTCGGTGCAATTGATTTATTGATCGCTAAGAACACGTGAACCCCTCTATGTAGCGGCGTTACTCAGACAATTCTGTTTCATTGACGGCATTTTCAATTGATGTTGCGACTGGCACAATCCCGTTGATAATCGTATTGGGAAGTATGGCATCGTCCCAATCAAAATTTCCCGTCACCGGGTCCGTGCCGCCGGGACCGGTTCGAACGATGACGAGATCATGGGAGGGCACGACGTAAACCCTCTGTCCCCCCGAACCATCAAAAAAGACAATGTTGTCCGCTGCGAAAGGTTCTGAATGGCGAACGGTTATGGGCACGCCTTTTCCGTAGCCTCGATTTTCTTCCCATTCGGTGCCGAGCCACGTTTGAAAACCGTAATTCGGATTTGTGTCCGATGGTGTAGTCACCTCTTTAATCCAATCTTCGGACACCACTTGGGTACCATTCACTCGGCCCCGATTGAGATGAAGGAGGCCCAAACGCAGCCAGTTTTCAGGTTTAGTTTGTAGGTTGCTGAAGGTGCGGACCATACCACCCGGGCTGTCGAGCCAGACCCGCGCGTCACTGGTGCCCAATTTGCTCCACAGATAGGATTCCAGAATCTCGGCGTAACGCTCGCCCGTCGCCCGCTCCAAGATAATCCCAAGGAGCTGTGCATTCAGATTGCTATAGGCAAAGTATGTATTCGGCGGATCGGTGGCTTTATATTTCAGCGCTATACTCACGACGTTGGTTCCCAGCGCTAGTTTTAATGCGTCACCTAGAGGATTAGCCGAAAATTGAGGTCGGGCGAGGCCACTCGACATCTGTAAAAGATTGCGGATTGTAATCTTGGATCGATCATCATCTGCCCACTCGGTGAGGTAGGTCGCGGCCCATTCGTCTACTGAGGGAATAAAACCTTCGGCAATTATATTGCCGTAGAGCAAAGCCATGACAGATTTGTGCATGGATGCTGAGTTGGTAAGGGTTTCGGGTCCGTATCCTTCGCCGTACCACTCGAGTTGAAGCATGCCCGTGTGCCAGACTAAAAGAGAGGCGGACCCGTAGCTTTCGGCAAACGCGACGGCCTTTTTGAGCGCAACTTCTTCAATCGTGACCTGGTCGGGAGCTGCACGGGGAAGGGCCGGGTGTTCATCACCTTCGACAATCTCGAGCGGTTTGTACCACTCCACGTCCATGATGATGTTTGATAGGTCAACCGTGAGAAGTCGTTTGAAGTAAAGCCAATCCGACGCAATGAGGCCGCCGGCACCCACCACGAACAGAACCAGAAGAACTCCAATCGTTTTAAAAAGTATTTTAATAAGACCCATTTAAATACGCTCCCAACTCCAATAAGTATAATGCGTGGAGCGCCAAATTGGATCGTCCTCGCTCGCCACCGGGATAGCCTGGTTTAAGTCATGATCCGTCATCCCGCAAGAAATGAAGGGGGATTGTCCACTCAAGAGTTCAGTTCGGTCGCGTAGGAGATATTATGGATATAGTGCAATTCTCCTGATCATTTTATAAGTTTGAATTCGATTCATAAAACAGTGAAGGCAAAGGTAATGACGACTCCTAAAAACGTGGTAATTACCGGCAGCACGCGAGGCATCGGACTGGGCCTTGCCCGCGAATTCCTCGTGCGTGGGCAAAACGTGGTCATCAGCAGCCGCAGTCAGGCCGCGGTGGACAAGGTGCTGCGGGAGCTCAAGCAGACGGCTGATTCTGGTAAAGCGAGCGTTATTGGGATGCCCTGCGACGTAGGCCAATACGAGCGTGTCCAAGAATTATGGAATTTCGCCAAAGGAAAATTCGGCCAAGTTGATATCTGGATCAATAACGCGGGACTGTCGAACGATAAAATGCCGATTGCACGTCTGCCGTTCAAGCAATTCGATACGGTCGTTCACACCAATCTTCTGGGCGCGTTCAATGGCTGCAAGGTGGCGCTGGAGGGCATGAGAAAACAAACCCATGGCTTCATCTATAATTTTGAAGGGTTTGGCAGCAACGGACTGCAAAACCCAGGCCTCTCCGCTTACGGAGCGACGAAGTTTGCCATCACCTATTTTACCAAATGTTTGATTAGAGAGACGAAGAACGAAAATGTAATCGTAGGTTATATGAGCCCAGGGATCGTCCTGACAGAATTGGCCCTTGGTGATATAGATCAAATGCCTCCGCAAGCTCGGGAGTCGGTGAAGAAAGTCTACAACATTTTGGCAGATCGCGTAGAAACCGTAACCCCATACCTTGCCGAGGGAGTCTTGGCCAACAAGCGGCATGGAGGGCGTGTGAATTGGCTGACACCATCAAAGAGCACGTGGCGTTTTCTTAAATCGCGCTTTGTGAAGCGTGACTTAATGGACAAGTGGGAAGCTGAAGCAGCGTAAATTAGGATCAATTGATTGTCATGTCGCCGCAAGCTTCTTGCGTTGAATAACCAAAAGCATCAGTGCTAACGATGGAATCATGAACGCTGCGCCGATCAAATATGGTGAACCATAGCCGAGCTGTGCGAATGCCGCGCCCGCGAATGAGGGGCCCACGATACGTCCGAGTGAGTTCACCCCTTGATAAATGCCCAAGACAGCGCCCTGTTCGGTTTCGTTGGCCTCCTTTGACACGAGGCTTGAACTCGTCGGATTGAATAGTGCAGCACCACCGAACAAAAGCGTTTGGGCAGCAATCATGCTAACAAATGTGCTCGATCCTGCGAGCCAGACATAGCCGATCGCCGTCAGGATGACGGACAAAACTGCAAGATTTTCATCGCCAAATCGCTTGTTCAAAGGGCCGATCAATCCACCTTGAACGATGACGCTGATGACGCCGACATAAGTCAGCATAAATCCGATTTGTTGCGGCCCGTAGCCAAAAATGCGATTTGCCCAAAGAGGGTAGACAACTTCAAAAACGGCAAATGCCGTCATAAACAGGAAGCAGACAACAATCAGCATGAAGAGCACGCGCCGGGATAGGGCGAAACGAACTTTATCGCGGAATGGCAGCTTCGGAGCTTCAGCTAGCCGCTCTCGAATTTCGGGCTTTAAACTTTCCGGTAGAAAAAAGATAACGCCCAACAAGGCGATGCCGGAAAGCCCTGCAGATACCAAGGCTGGCAAGGCATAGTTTGCGCTTTCCACGTCGGGTCCCGCGAGCACACCTCCGATCGCAGGTCCAAAAATGAATCCCAGTCCAAATGACGCACCCATAAAACCCATATACTTTGATCGGTCTTGTTTGCTCGACACGTCCGAAACGTAGGCATAAGCTGCACCCAAGTTGCCGGCCATGAGCCCGCCGAAGATACGTGTAAAAATGAGAAAAGACAGGGTGTCGGCATTTGCCAATAAAATGTAGGAAATAACCGTTCCGACCAAACTCCAGGTTAAGATGGGCCGGCGGCCATATTTGTCGCTCATCCTTCCCCAAATCGGAGACGCAATGAACTGCGTGAGCGAATAGAGCCCCATGGTAATCGTGATGACCGCAGGGCTCGCTCCCATTTGCTGTACATAAAAAGGAATGAGCGGAATTATAATCCCAAAACCCACGAGACTGATAAATGTAATGAGCAAGAGTATGGGCACAAGAGGCGTTCTGTTGGGAGAGTTGCTGAGTATATAGTTTGTTACTAGCATCTATTTACTATGCTGGCGCTAATCAAGTGATATTACTGGTCTACTCACAGCGTGGAGCAATGAATGTACGCGTGAAAATGACTCTAAATGTGAGTTGGGAGGGGGAGGCGCAGTTGCTTGAAGCGATCAATCTCAAGAAGGAGTACGGGGCTCATGAGGTCCTTAAGGGTCTCAACTTCAGAGTTGAGTCGGCGAGTATAAGCAAAAAAATTACCACACGTTTCTTGATTGTATCAGGTTGCAGAAAGATGCCCACGGCCGCCGGATCTCGACATACTCAAAGGGCATGCACCAAAAAATTGGTGTTGCCATCGCATTGGCCAAGTAGGCAAACGGTTTACTACTGGACAAACCGACTTTTAGCCTCAATCCCCAAGCTAGTAATGAATTCTCAGAATTACTGAAATAACTTCAAGGCGATGGCGCCGCCATCTTAATAGTGATGCACGATTTGTTTCGCGCTAAAGAGACAGGCATACGAATCGGAATCATGAAAGAGGGGCTTGGTTCAAGAGTTGACTACGGACGAAGTGTCACACGCGGATGTTGAGCGAATCTATCTTGAGTATATGCATTAACGTTGGCGCAACGAATGTCCCGGAGAACCGGGGACTTTTTTCGCGGTGACCACCTTTTGGTCTTAATTTCCGCGCATAGTTTCTCTTAAGACCTTGTCGGATAGAATTTGTAAGTGGCTTAAAGATTGGCTATCTTGGGTGCAACGGGATGAGCATAGTTATTTCAATGAAGCGACTGATATCCTTCTCTTTGGTAATGTTTGTGACCGCCGCACAATTCTTGTGGGCGGCGCATGCTTGTCCGTTGGAGCCATTCGATCAGCCGATTGAGCTCAATTCTATACTGTCTGACTACAACTCGACCGCAGTTGACATGGAACTCAATGATCACGATGACGCCGTTTTTGATCATGACGTTGAACACTGTGATCTGTGTAGTGCGACGATAGTTGCCTTGTCGCAGATGATTCAGATGTCTGCACTTAGCTTCCAATCTTCTAATGCGGTCGCGGCACAGGTGTTGCTGTTGGGGACGCCTGATCGGCTACAGACCCGCCCACCCATTCTTCCGGCATCGTAACGCACGAGAAGCGAGTCCCGCTTGCCTTGTGCGTTTGACGTCTTGGTTTCCAAGTTGGGGCTAAACGTTCATCAAATTACGTGTCGGTGGTAAATGAGTTTGAGGACTTGTCGGTAAAGGGTCCTTACAAAAATCTCAAAGCATGCAACAGCAAAAGACTAGCGCAAGCTGGAAACAGCAATTGGCATGGGGGGCAACGCCTCTCTGTCTAGCGATTGCGGTCTCGTTCTCTTGGGCACCGAGTGCCTACGCACAGCGTGAGATCACGCTCACGGAAGTCATTGCGCTCACCATGCAAAGCAGCCCAATACTTCGTTCGATCGACGAAGACTTTGCGGGCCGCTTGGCTCATGCCGTTGAAGCCGAGATCTTGCAAAACCCGGAACTCGGATTTATCGTCAAGACACCTACATCGGGCGGCGGCACGGGAGCGGAAGCCGAACTGATTCAGCCCTTGCGCTGGTCGGACTTTGGCTCACGTCGGCTTTATGCTGCGGCTCTCAGAGAAGTTGCCAGCATTGAACAGGAAGCGGCACTCTTCTATCTTGTAAACCAAAGTACCGAGCTCTATTTTCAATATTGGATCGCGCAAGAGCGCGAAAAAATTGCAGCTGACGCTGTTTTCGATGTGGGCCGCATCAATCGGCAGATTGAACAAGTTCGCAAAAGGGGTGATCGGCCCCTGTCCGAATTTAATCTGTTCGGTGCTGAGGCCGAACGCTGGGTTCAGGAGCAAAAAGCCCGCCGCGCAGAGCAGGCTCAATTGCGATCAGAAATTGCCGTCGCAACTGGGCTCATCGGCCAATCTTTGACTGCGCGTGCGCCCGATTTGCCAAAGCTTCCGACGGGTGTTGATGAACTTATTCGCTTTGCGCAGGCCCGCGGCTATGGACGAAAATTAGCGGAATCCTCGCTTGCGGCTGCCGAGCGCCGACTGCAAGTGGCGAGGGCTGACCGTTGGCCTGAAGTGGGCCCGCGTCTGTTTTACGAGCGCGAACCGGGTGGCGGAGACACAATCGGGTTTGGCGCTTCGCTGACGCTGCCTTTATGGGATCGCAATCAAGCTGAAATCATGCGTGCGCAGGCGAGCGTGACATCGACACGTACTCACCTGCGTCAGTTGCGGCAAGGAAATTTAGAAGCTCTCGTTATTGGTCGCCATAAGCAGGCGGCGCTTTTGGCCGAGCGTGCTGAGGCCTACACTCAAAAGATCGCTCCGGCCTATCGGCAAAACTACCAACGGTTTCAAACCATGTTCGAACGCGGGCAAGTGACTCTGTTCGACCTCTGGCAGGCGCAGCAGTCGGTCATAGAGATAAGTGATGATGTACTTGCGAAACAGTTTGAAGCTTTGCAGGTCCGCCTTGCGCTGGAGCAAGTCATTGGCGGCAAACTTGAGGAAGTTGGACAAAATGACTAAGCGACTTTCGGTTTTTTTTTTGAGCCTTGCTGCTTTCTTCGTCGCCTTTGTGGTCATGAAAGCATCAGCATCTTCTATACCGGCAGCCTTCGCGCAAGAAGAAAAAGAAGAGAATGATCAAGGCAAAGAAGGTGATGGTGGTCCGCCGACCTTGACCGACGCTCAAATTGCCAATCTTGGAATTGAGACCGCCGAAGCGGTCATCGACAAGGTACAAGATAGCGTTTCCATGGTCGCCAAGGTTGCGCTTTTGCCGGAGCGCCAGGCCTATGTCAGTCCGATTTTCGAAGGTCAAGTCCGTGAGTTACTCGTAACACTTGGAGACGAAGTTGCAAAGGACCAAGCCGTTGCTGTGGTCGAACCGCTTATAGCAGGAAGCAAGGATGTAACTTTGAGAGCGCCTATCGATGGTGTCATCTCAGCGCAAAACGTTCGCCTCGGTGAATCCGTTAACACGGAAACAATTCTGTTTGAGATTGCCGACGACCGCCAAGTGTTAATGCATGGAGAACTCTTTGAATCGTCAGGCCTTACCCGTATTCGCGCAGATCAAAAGGCGCTCATAGAACTCGACATCTTTCAAGACGAGGTCTTCGAAGGTGACGTGCAGCGCGTCTACATCAAGCCCCATGAAGGGAAATCCACGTTTGATATCTTTGCCGTTTTGGACAATGAGCGCGGCCTACTTCGACCGGGCCTGCTCGGAACCATGACCATCGGTGTGGGCATACCCGTCTCCGCCATTGTCATTCCAAAGCGCGCGGTGTTGGGAGAACTCGGCGACTATTTTCTTTTTGTCCGAGAGGGCAATGTTTTCGAGCGCCGAGCGGTTCGCTTAGGTCTTGATATGGGACCCCGTGTTGAGATTTTGGAAGGTGTGTTCCCCAGCGAACAGGTCGTTACGCAAGGTCACTATCAACTTCAATTTATTGGCGACGGCGCTGTGGGCTTAGACATTGATCATGACCATGAGCACTAGGGACCAAAGTCTATGTTAGCGGCTCTGGTTAAACTTTCCATTCGACACCGGCTTCTCGTGGTGGCGCTGGCGACGCTGAGCTTTGCCTATGGTCTTGCAGCATTGCCTTCATTGCGTATTGACGTGCTTCCCGATCTTAATCGTCCCACTGTTACAATCTTCACCGAGGCGCCCGGCCTGTCTCCGGAAGAAGTAGAAATGTTGGTGACACGGCCGATTGAGACATCTGTCTACGGGGCCGACGGCGTCATTCGCGTTCGTTCCAATTCGAGTGTCGGACTGTCGCTCGTGTTTGTCGAATTCGATTGGGGCCAGGATATCTATACGGCCCGCCAAATCGTCACCGAACGGCTTGCACAAATCGACGAGGCGCTCCCAGAAGGTGCCCATATGACGCTCGGGCCGATCTCCTCGATCATGGGAAACATCATGGCAGTGGGCCTGACTAGCTCCACGCCCGAAGTCGATGCGATCGAGCTTAGAACGCTTAGCGAGTGGTCCATGAGGCGTCGACTATTGGCCATTCCCGGCATTGCGCAGATCACAGTTGTTGGTGGAGATCTCAAGCAATTCCAAGTGTTGGTGTCGCCGGAACGGCTCGTATTTTACCGCGTTTCCGTGCACGAAGTTGTAGCTGCCCTTCAGAACACGAATCTCAATGCCACAGGCGGTTTTGTCTTGAGCGATTATACAGAAGGCCTCGTCCGCATCTTGGGCCGTGCATCAAGCATCGAAGAAATCGCCAAGACGATTGTCCATACGACAGAAGGACGTCGGATTACCATTGATCAGTTGGCGGAGGTTCGCGTCAGCGGGCCTCTCGGCAGACGTGGCGATGCGTCCGTAAACGGTGAGCCTGCCGTGATCCTGTCCATTCAAAAACAGCCCAAGGCGGATACGCTAACGCTCGTTCAGGCCATTCGTGACGAATTGGCTCTTATTCAAAGCGGCTTGCCCGAGGGCGTCGTCGTTCACGATGATATTTTCAGCCAAAGCACGTTTATTAATAATGCAGTTCGCAATGTCATCGATGCTCTGAGAGACGGAGCGATCTTGGTAGTCTTGGTTTTATTTTTCTTTTTGCTCAATTTTCGTACGACGTTCATCACGCTCTTGGCCATTCCTTTATCTCTGGTAACAACTTTGATGGTGTTTCAGGCGCTCGATCTTTCGATCAATACGATGACCTTAGGTGGCCTCGCCATCGCGATTGGCGCCCTCGTTGATGATGCGATTGTCGGGGTTGAAAATAGCTTCCGGCGTCTGCGCGAAAATCGCCATGCCGCCAATCCGCGTCCGGTCCCAGACGTGGTCTACAGTGCGACTAAGGAGATCATCAACTCGATCTTTTATGCGACGGTCATCATCATTCTGGTTTTCTTGCCTTTATTTGCGCTCAGCGGCGTTGAGGGCCGAATCTTCACGCCGTTAGGAATTGCATTTGTCACCGCGATTGGAGCCTCACTCCTCGTATCATTGACGGTGACGCCGGCGCTTGTGACTTATCTCGTTCCCAACATGCCGCGCATGCGTATCAAACAGGATGGTCCGTTGGTGCATGTAATCAAGACCGTTCAGGGCTTCCTCTTAAATCACCTCTATCCTGTAAGTTATCCGATCATGGTCATCTTTGTGGGATTGTTTGGCGTTACTCTTTACTTTGCGTCTCAGTTTGGCCAGGAATTCCTGCCCGAGTTCAATGAAGGTGCCATGAACATCGCTGTAGTCATGCCGCCCGGAACATCGCTTCAAGAATCCAATCGGATCGCAACTGTTGCCGAAAAATTGATACTCGAACTGCCGGAAGTTACAAAGATCGGCCGCCGGTCGGGACGCGCGGAACAAGACGAGCATGTCGAGGCCGTCAACGTGTCTGAAATGGAATTCACGCTTCACGAGTCGGAGCGAAGCCGCGCAGAAATTCTAGAAGCAGTGCGCGAGCGCCTCGATCAAATCCCAGGCATCCTTGTAAATGTGGGACAACCGCTGTCGCATCGCATTGACCATGTTCTTTCCGGCGTGCGCGCTCAATTGGCTATCAAGATCTTCGGCGATGATTTGCGTCTGCTGCGCGACAAAGCCGCCGAGATTGAATCTTTAATTGCGAGCGTTGATGGAATTGTCGATCTCAGCATCGAGCAGTTGGTGTTGACACAACATATTCATGTGAATGTGGATCGGGACCGGACTCTCAATCGGGGTATGACGATCGGTGAAGTAGCCGAATACGCTCAAGTCGCTCTCAATGGAAAAACTGTCAGTGAAATTATTGATGGTCAACAAAGTTACGATTTGGTCGTTCGATTTGAAGACCGCGCGCGCAATTCTCTTGCGGCCATCAGCAGACTGCCGGTTTGGACGCCGCAGGAAAGCTTTGTGCCGCTTAATCTGTTAGCCCGTATCGAAGAAGCTAAGGGTCCCAATCTCATTAACCGGGAAAACGGGCAGCGGCGAATCATTGTTCAGGCTAACGTGGCCGGGCGCGATATCGTTAGTGTTGTTGACGACATTACAGGTATCATTGCTGCTAATGTTGAATTGCCAGAAGGCTACTTCGTCACCTTTGGGGGTCAATTTGAAAGCCAGGCCAGCGCCTTTCGCACAATTGTCCTTTTAGGCTTCGTCGCCTTTGTGGGCATGTTTGTCGTCTTGTTTGCTCATTTCAAAAGTGTCAATTTTGCACTTCAAGTGATGCTCAGCATTCCTTTGTCCTTTATCGGCGGTATTATAGGTGTGATGATTACCAATAACGTCATATCAATTGCCACTATTGTAGGATTTATCGCACTTGCGGGTATTGCGTCACGCAACGGAATCTTGATGATTTCTCACTATATGCATTTGCTTCATGATGAGGGAGAATTGTTTGACAGGAAAATGATTACCCGTGGCACACAAGAGCGAATCATACCGGTCTTGATGACGGCGCTCGCTGCCAGTTTAGCACTCATCCCGCTCTTGCTTGGCGCCAATGAGCCAGGCCGGGAAATGTTGTGGCCAGTCGCCATCGTCATTTTCAGCGGTATGATCTCAAGCACGTTTCTCGATCTCACGCTGCGGCCTCTGGTTTTTTGGAAATTCGGTCACAAAGAAGCTATAAGGTTGAAAGAAAGTTGGCGAGATTGAGTTTTTAATGATTTAGATAAGAAGGAGGGGGTCATGAACTGGAAATTTATTGTAACTGTCATTTTTGTTATGAGTGCACTGGCATTGCGTTTACCGCTTCTTGAGCTTACTGATTGGAATGCGGCAAATGCCCAAGAGAGTGAGACCGCGCACGCTGAAGACGACCATGATCGCGAGAATACGGCATCACTTGCCGCGTCGTGGAAACTCCTCCAAGAGGATCGAACCGACATCAAATTGGCCGTTGCTGATGGCAATAGTTCTGCAATTCATGATTTAGGCCTTCGGCTCAAGGCAACGATGGTTGGAATGGCCAAGCATCGCGCCGAAGTGAATGAAAGCCAGCACGAACGATTTGATTCATACATCAGTCAAATGAAGATCTTGAGTCATGATCTGCATCACTCTGGCGAAGACGCCAACTTGGAAGAGAGTCAAAAAGTGACGATACAAGTGGAAGGTATGATTTTGCTGGTGGCGTCAGTGGTTTCACCATCCGGGCAAGCAGGTTATTGATCCGGTCGGGCTAGGGCGTTTTCAGGAAAAGTGGGCCCGGTTTTTTACCCGAAAACGAGACCAAGCCAAGAATCTATAGTATTTTCATGATTCAATGAATCTTAGAAATGCTCTAGCCAACGATTGGAAAGCGCCGTAGCTTGAAGCGCGACCAAAGGCCTAACACGAAAACGAGAACTAAAAGGCCCAGAGCGGACCAAAGTACGTCCCCAACCATGGGGCCCGGTGGCGGAGGCTGATAGTCGAACATGGGCAGTTGTTTAACGTCAGCCGAAGTCAACCATTCGCTGTTGATCAGCCTGCTTATGAAAAAGTCTGCCCAGGCTTCGTGAAACGCATCAACTTGGTCTTTGAAGTGGGTGAAGCGGAGATGGTCCGTTCCTGAAATCTTGTTAACTGCTTGCTGGGCCATAATGGCGGGAGATAAATATTGCAACTGCTCCACGGAATTTCGTTGAGCTTCCGCTTGTTTGTTGAATTCTTCCAACAGAGGCGCCACTGATTTCTCAATCGACGCCTCTTTGGAAATTGTTTGAAGGTAGAAGTTCGTCCGTGCTGTGGCATCGGGGGTGCCGAACTCGGGGTGATCGAAGTAGAAATCTTCCAATGCTTCCACCGCCGCCGCGTCGGCGGCCGCACTCGCTTCACGCATTTCAGCGGCCAGCATGACGCGCGACGGCGCGGGATAAAGTGTGTTGGCAGTAAGACTCACCATGGCTGGCACGAGGATAACCAAGATCAGCCAAAAGGCGGCCAGTAACACACCATTGGTCGCTGACGAGCGTCCATGAGCATTCACTACAACCGCCAAGCCAAACCAGAACAATCCATAAAGGCTTACGACACCGATCCAGAGCGCAAAGCTTGTCCACGCGTCTGCGCTTAAAGGATCAACACCCACAATAATGGCGCACAGAAAACCTACGATCCCAATCGATAACAAAAGAAAATAAGTACGCCACCTAATTTTGGTATTGATAAGCGCACGTAGCGAAATCGGCTGGGACAAGGAAAGTGCAAGGATGCCACTCTCTTTTTCAGACGACAAAATGTTGTAGCTTAGAATTAGAATGAAAACTGGAAGCAAGAATACAACCAAAAAAGCAATATCAAAATGACCGATTTGCAACGTGCGCGGATTCTGCAGCTCGAAGTCACCTAAAAATGAAAGGCTGCTTGCCGCGGTTACCCGAAAATAATAGGGATTGAGATCGCTTTGACCAACCGCAAAGGCGGCCAGGGGTGCGGGCTTCATCGCCGCGTAATAAGAAAGGATACTTAGGCCCATGGCGCCCGGATCGCCGAGTGCAGGGGGCGCGGCGTTCGGTTCAGCATTGGCCTCAAAGTTTTTGAGCGTCGCCTTAATCGCGTCAATAGTCTGCAATTCTTTTTTATTGGCTTGGCTGACGTTTTGCTCTTGCAAAGCAATACGGTTTGCGCCGTTGAGCGCGGCAAATGCCATTAAGACTCCTAAGAGCCCGAGCACTACCCAGGGCAGCGGTGAACGGCGAAACAGCAACCACTCCCGCGCCAACGATCCTTCACTCATTCGAACGCAGCCTTTGAGAGTCGTGATGCAGCGATGACCGCGCCGGTTACGGCAACGATCAACCAGGCCATAATGACAATAATACTGAATGTGACGGAAGCAATAATATCGGCGAGCGGGCGCGGTTGATAGTTAAACGAAGAGACCTCCGCCCACAATTTAGGCCCCGCCCGATAGCCCGTGTCGCCCGACTGAGAGTTAAACGCGAGATCTTCATTCATCTTGCGCACAAACTGCCGGCGAAAGCCCTCTGCGGCATTGGCGAAATGGTGGGCGTCCGTCAGGCTCGTTCCGGCGAGCGCTGCCGAAATATTTTGCAATGCCAATAAGGGAGATGCCACAGCGAGCGCCTGGAGTGCACTTTCCTGGCTCTCGAAGGTTTTCTGAAGGCCGCCGTAATGTTTGTCGAATACGGCGTTGCCCAATTGCTCCATCAAAATAAAGCTGAGACCTTCGAAATTTACAGGCAGTTCGGCAATCGTGTTAACGCCGTAGCGTTCAAGCGTGCGTTCTTGGAGTTCCCGGATGCGCTGTGTTTGACTGACGCCGTCCACTCCGTTCTCCGTATCGCTGGCGATGGCCTCGGCAAACGTGATCGAAGATGGTGTTGGGTAAATGTATTGAACGATTGTAGCTCCAAAGCGGGGAACTACAAATGACGATAGGATCCAAAACCCAATAAGAATGACCAGCGCCATTTGCGCAGTGCGTGCGATTGCCGATACCGCCAGACTGAGGCCCAAGAATATAAGGCCATAGAGCAAATATGTCGCGACCAAGATAATGAACCGCGGCAACGTCTCTGCACTGTCGGCCGCGATCAGGACCGCTGCGCCCATCACGGCGGCAATACCTATGACGACCGTAAGCGGCAACGTAATTCCAAGCGCTTTGCCCAGAAGTAAAATGCGGGGAGACGCACCCACGCTCAATTTTTGCCGCAGCGTACCTTGTTCCCTTTCGCCGGCAAATGCCGCAAAACTCAAAAAGATGATGACTAACGGCAACAGAAGTTGAAGAACAAATGCGCCTGTCATGTCACCAAAGCGCTGAACTGACGTCATGTCGGATGCCGGCCGGTCTTTTGCAATGTTTTGTTTGTGAGCTTCAAGCCAAATTGAAACGCCCGTAAAGTTTATGACGGCTGAATCGAAGTAGGCGAGGGGCCCAAGAGGCTGAAATGCATAAACGCCATAGTGAGCCGCCGCGTGAGGATTTTTTTCTCCCTGAGAGAGCCACTGTTCGTAAATGATTTCTTCCGCAACGGCACGTTCTTCGAAGATCTCGGTGTAGCGTTGCCAACCGGTCAGCACCGCGGCAGTGAATAAGATCAGTAGGAGGAACGACGACAAGTAAAACCTACCGTCTCTTGTGAGTTGCTTAAACTCCTTGCCTGCGATAACACTGATCATACGCGTGCAAATCCTACTTCACATTATTGAAGAAACAACCTGATTTAGCCTAAGGGAACTTCCGTCCGGAAAATGATCTTGTCGAAGTCGGAAATGAGGGCATCGACGCGTAATTCCCATACGCCCGGAATGATGAGTTCTCCAACTTCCGTACCAAAGATGATCGGACCGGTCGACTCAGTTGGTACTTCAAGCGCCTCCAAACCCGCTGACGGCAGAGCCCAATAGGTTGTTATTTCCATTGGTTTGTATAGCTCGCCGTTTTCATCACGCATCTCGATCTCCAACTGGTTCGGCCCAGCCTTGCCTGGAGACAGGCGCACAATCGCTTGGTAACCCTTCCTTTCGATAGTGGTTTCAATTCCTTGAAACACGCCGCCACCGGTGCGCGCGACACTTTCATCGAGAAGGTCGTCGATTGCCGATGTCATCTGAACTTGGTCCATCGCGCCGCTCGCTTGTGCGGTCATGGCCAAGGCTTGATCGGCCAACGCGCGCGGTGGTGTGGTTAAGCTTAAGGACGTTGCCATACTGAACACCGCCAAGATGATGATCAACTCAATTGAAATGGTCCGCCGCAACTGGCCGACGGCACTGGTGGTGCCGTCGGCCAACGCGGGTGTCAGCCAAAGCTTGTTAGCCCCGGCAAGTCCTAGAAGCACGACGAAGAAGCCAAGCTTGACCAGAAGTCGGTTGCCGTAGTCGGTCGCAAAGAGGGCGGGAATGGATTCCACTTGTATAAGAGAAATGCCGATACCGCTAAGAAGGATGAGCGCGACGCTAACGATCGCCCAAAACGAAAAGTTGCTGAGCACCTGTGCGCTCTCCGCAGGCTCAGTCGAGCGAACGGACTGAATGAGGGGCAAGAGAGACCCGAACCAAAAGGCTACACATAGGAGATGCAAGCCTACTACCGGCGTCATAAACCAAACAGGATTGGCTGTTGCCGCATGGCCGGTGACAAGAAGGCCCGACGTGCTCACAAGCACTCCGAGTAAGATGAGATAGCGCCTGTTGCCATTGAACCCCGCCATCAGTCCAATGATCAATAGTATAAGACCGGAAAGGCCTAGCCATAGACTTGGCTGCAAGGTCGTGCCCAGACCCGTCGACCAAACGTTTGAGTCTTGCAGGACCGATATATCACCGCCCAGCATTTCGGCACCGCCTAGACCAACGGCTGCGATAAAAGTGATGCTGGCAATGATGGCGCTGACAATGCCGGTAAAGCGTGTGGTCGCCAATACTTTGGAAGGCGCTTTGACGAGCAGGCCGAACAACGCAAGCCCTGTGGCTAAAAGCAATGCCGCGAACTGTAGCGTTCGATTAAAGGCGACGGGCATCCACCAATTGTTTGCTTGGCTTTCCGGCGTAAACGTCAGGACGGCGTCCGTGGGCGCGATATCACCTACGCTGAACGTAAACGCTCCACCCACCGGATGCGTGTCCGCCGAGACGACCCGGTAAGTCACGGCGTAGGTGCCTTCTGCCAGTTTGTCGGTCAGATCGATGAACATGCTAAAACCGTCAACCTCGGGCGCCCTCGGGTTGCCAACTTCCGTTCCCGTATTGTCAAGGACGCGCAAAAAAATGGGCCCGATGTTCTCATTGAAGGTAACGGTGACGCGGCCGGGTGCGACATCGAGAGACGCTTCTGATTTGGGGTCTGTGTCCATAAGCACCGCGTGAGCGTTCGCTTCAGATAGGCTAGCCAAAATGAGCAAGCCGATGACGAAAGAAGAGATTTGGCCCACTGAAAGGATGCATGACGCCCCACAAATTCTTGAGCGAATCTGTCTCAACCCGGTCGCCATATTGTCACTCTCCGTCAAACGTTATCCAAAAATACTGTCAAAAAGGTCAAGACTTGATTTCAAGTGCGAATGTATTCCGTCACTCGGACCCGATGTCAAGATTCCTACACCACCAGAATTAACGCCTATTTGATGGTTGAGAAGTAAAGGGTAATCTCGATCACCCTTGCTCCTGGCTATGATATCTGCCTATTTCATAACGTCAAAACCGGCATCTTCAATCGTTTGTTCAAGTTGCGCTATTTGAATCTGAGCGGGATCAAAGCTGATATCGACTGTGCCCGCTCCGTGGGAAGTAGCCACGTCATTGACGCCGGCATTGGTTAGAAGGGCTTTCTTTACGCTTTTTTCGCAACCGCCGCATGTCATGCCTTCAACTTTGATTTGAATCTTTTTCATTAAGTTACTCCTTCCAAAAAATAGTCTTATGCGAGTTTTACCGCGCGTGCTTGTGAAAATTTTGGTTTCCAACGGCGCAGTAAGAGCGAATTTGTAACGACACTGACACTGCTGAATGCCATTGCGGCGCCGGCAATGGTGGGCGTCAGCATGCCCATGGCGGCAAGCGGGATGCCGACCACATTATAAATGAAGGCCCAGAATAGATTTTGCTGGATCTTGCGCCAAGTCGCACGGCTTGCCGAAATCGCCGCCGAAACAAGTCTCGGATCGGGCCGCATCAGCGTAATGCCGGCGGTTTCCATGGCGATGTCGGTGCCCGTTCCCATGGCGATCCCGACATCGGCGGCGGCCAGCGCCGGTGCATCATTGATGCCGTCGCCGATCATGCCGACGGCATAACCGCTTTCGACCAAATCTTGCACCTCTTGAGCTTTATCTTCAGGACGCACGCCGCCTTTCGCCGTATCGAGGCCGATTTCCGATCCAACCGCTTGCGCTACTGCCGGAGCATCGCCAGAGAGCATCAAAGTTTTGACGTGCATTCGGGACAAGTCTTGAATGGCTTCAATGGCTTCAGCGCGGATCGGATCGGCAATCGCCATAAGACCTAGCGCTCTCTGCCCCTCAGCAATCCAAATAACTGTTTTGGCTTCGTTTTCCCATTGGTCCGCAGCGGTGGCGCCCGCCGACACGTCAACGCCTTGTTCCGACATGAAGGTGGGGCTTCCAATAGAAATGTCCCGATCGTGCACCCGTGCGGTAACGCCGCGTCCGGTGATGCTTTGAAAGTCCATGATCGGATCAAGCACAAGGCTTTCTTCGGCGGCCCGCTCGGTGACGGCACGGGCAAGGGGGTGTTCGCTTCCCTGTTGCACGGAGGCCGCGATTTGCAATAGCTGCGCCTGGTCGCCATCCAGGGCTTGCAAACCAACAATCTTCGGCTTGCCTTCGGTGAGCGTGCCCGTCTTGTCGAAAATAATGGCATCGAGCCGGTGAGCGCATTCCAATGCTTCAACATCTTTGATGAGAATACCCGACCGTGCTGCTGCACCAGTGCCAGTGACGATCGCCGTGGGCGTTGCCAAACCCAGAGCGCAGGGACAGGCGATCACTAAGACCGAGACGGCCGCGATGAGTGCGTGCTCAAAATTGCCGGCGACCATCATCGTAATAACAAACGTCACGACGGCAATTGACACCACGATCGGCACAAAAATTTCTGCGATCCGATCGACCAATCTTTGCACGGGCGCTTTTCCTGATTGGGCGTTTTCAACAAGGCGAATGATTTTCGAGAGTGTAGAGTCTTCGCCCACGGCCGTTGCTTCGACCTTGAGTAGACCCGTGCCGTTAATCGCGCCACCGGTGACATGGTCGCCCTTGGCTTTAAGAACCGGTAAGCTTTCACCCGTGATCAGTGCTTCATCTAATTCGCTTTGTCCGTCGACTACACGGCCGTCGACCGGTATGCGTTCGCCTGGCCGAATGACAACCATGTCGGCCTGTGTGACGTCAGATACGGGCAGTTCAATTTCTTGGCCGTCGCGCACAACACAGGCCGTTTCCGGGCGCAGATTCATGAGTTGCCTGATGGCAGCCGTGGTGCCACGCTTGGCGTGCGCTTCCAAATATTTACCGAAGAGCACCAGCGTAATGATGACGGCGGCCGCTTCAAAATAGAGCTTGCCTTCGGCGTCTTCGCCGAGGGTCGCCATGAGATAAAGGCTGTAGGCGAAGGCCGCCGTTGTGCCCATTGCCACGAGCACGTCCATATTGCCCGACTTAGCGCGTAGTGCCTTGTAGGCGGCTTTGTAAAACCGCGCACCGATAAAGACTTGAACGGGATAGGCCAAGGTCAATTCCATCGCCGGCATCAAATGGAAATCAAAGCCGGAAAATTGTGCAATCATTTGCACAATGAGGGGCGTCGTCAACAAGGCCGAAATAATGAGGATATGCTTTTGGCGATCAAGATCGGATTTTTCTTTTGCTTTGAACTCGTCGTCCACTTTGGATTGATCGTTCGTCTCCGACGAAATACGGGCATTGAATCCGGCTTTCTCCACGATCTGCGATAATCGATCGAGCGTGAACTCTTTGCCGACACCTTTTACTTCGGCTCTTTCCAACGCAAAGTTGACGTTGGCATCGAGTACGCCGGGTACGCGGTGCAGAGCTTTTTCCAATCGGGTGGAGCAAGCGGTACACGTCATGCCGTCCACGCCGAAGGAAAAACTTTGCTTGGGGATATCGAAGCCCGTCTTTTGAACGGCTTCGGCAATACCGATGACCGAAATTTCTTTCGGGTCAAACGAAACGTTGGCGCGCTCAAGTGCAAAGTTGACGTTCGCCTCGTGAATCCCCGGGCGCTTCGACAATGCCTTTTCGAGGCGTGCCGCGCAGGCGCTGCATTTCATCCCGGTGACCAGGAAGTCAATTTTCTTGCTCGCCGCTGGCGGCACCTCTTCTTGCGCCATCTCTAGGTCTGTATCTGCTACGGCCATTTTTATCTGTACTGAATTCCGCTGATACCCCAGTGTTACCCCTATATAAGGGTTCCAGTCACTGGAATTTCAAGATGCCTAGAATTCCAACGAAAATAGCTCAATTTGGCGCTCTGTCGGGAAATGGCTGACCGCCAAACCGGTCCGGATGAGTGACCGGGGTAATGCCCACAAGGTCCTTGTCCATGACGCTATAGGCTTTGCCGATCGTTGCGTCGTCGTCGAGGCACTGGACGGTGAGGAGGGCCACATCGGTCCGGTTGATGGTGCCGATCAGCGAGGGATCCTCGTTGAGTAAACCGTTGCCAGTGGCTGGCTCGTCGGTGAGGGCGCCAGGTCGAATGATTGAATAATCAAGGCTGCTGGCCTTGAGGTGATCTTCCGCCCCTGTCTTGAGCTTGATGGTAGTGCCTAGATATTTCTGTCCGAGCGGGGGTAATGCGTCCCAACTGTCACCGCAGCCGATCGCGGTCAGCATGATGAAGCGTTTGACGCCCGCGGCTCTTGCCGCATCAACCGCATTGACGTTGCCATCTAAGTCAACCTTTCGGTTATCGTGCGGCGGCCCGCCGAGACTTGCTATGATCGCGCAAAAATTCTTGCCCTCAAAGGCTGCATCAAGACTTTTGCGATCAAGCGCGTCGCCGGTGACAATCGTTGCTCCGATCGCATCGAGCTCGTCGTGCGGCGACCCTTCTCGCACGAGGGCGGTCACCGGATCACCGCGGCTGCGCAGGAGACGGGCAATCTCCAGACCTGATGCTCGTGTTGCACCCAAAATGAAAATGCCATCATCACTCATTGTTTAGGACTCCTTAGGTTGCAATTTCAATACACGATTTCTAACGATCAGTGCAAAGATCATGACACCTGCATTGATCGTTCCAATAAATATATAAGGTGCCGCGGGTCTCCATAGGTCAAAGAGATAACCGCCGACGGATGTGGAGAACAGTATACCCATGGCGGCAAAAAAGCTAAACGCCCCGACAACGGATCCTCTTATTTCTGCTCGTGCCTCTTGCCCCACTAGTGCTTGACCCGCCACGAGTGTGCTCGATTCTCCGATGCCGAGAAACGCAGCCACGATCAGCATCCGCGGACCGAGCGGGTCGTCAACGAAGTATGTGGACCAGTAAGCAAGCGCCGCAATACCCATGGCTGCTGCAAGCCCCATGACGCGATCAATTCGATCAATGATGAAGCCTGCAATGGGCGACCAGATAATGACAGACGCCTGTACGACCGCAAAGACAGGTCCAAACCTTGCCATGGCTTGCGCTGGGTTGAGTCCGTTCGCCAGGCCCGCCTGAAGGAACCAAAGGGACGTAAACGTACCAACCACGACAATATCACCACGCGCAGCAAAGCCGGCCGAGAATGCTAACGCAAGCCGAGGGTTCCGCCTCGCTTGCCTCAACCCCTCTTTGACTAGTGTCGCTACTCCGGTGCGCCGTGTCTCCGTGCTTTCCGATCGGCCACGCTTCAGCCCGAAGTGTGCTATTACGGCCGCAAGAAGGGCAGTCATCGCGACAATCCAAAACCACAGGCGGCCCGTCGAAATTGCGTCGTATCCCGCATCTTGGAACCAACTCGGCACTTTCGTCAAGGTAAGTGAAACGAGCAAAAGCACGCCCGTGCCCTGAGCAAACGAGAGTGCACCGATGAGTTTTCCGCGTGACGCATCGGTCGGATAGTCTGCCGCAACTGTCGCCAACATGGAGGCGTAGGCGGCGGCACCCACGGCAACAAGTGCCCGCAAAAAAAAGAGCTGGTTCTGTGCTGTTGCGAGCGGATAGAGAAATAGTCCCAACGCAACAAAGACAAACCCGATTGAGAAGACAGGGCGACGGCCGATCTTGTCGGCGATAGCGCCCAACGCGCCGATCAACGCTAATACGATGACTTCTTGCAGAAACATTAAACTACCGCTTAGTGAGCCTTGCTTACTCCTGGGCACGCCTAAGTGCTGTTCTAGGATGTAGGGTTGCGCCACGTTGATGAAGACAAAGCTCGTAAGCCCAAGGATTCCAACAAGAAAAAACGCGACAACATTCTTGTTGCTGATTCCAGGCGCCATATTGATGGGCCCAAATTTTGAGTTAGCGGAAGCTTCCGTCATTGTTCTAAGGGTTGTCCCTCGCTAGGATCTTGATGGGCAGTTGGGTGGTGTGGCAATTCTGGTGGGTAAAACAAGTTTGATACTGAGGCCAGACGTTATACCCGACCGCAAGCATTCAAAATCGTTCATTGTACTTTGACCAAAATTGTGCTGTCGGAAGCAGCAAAGTAATTTATTTGAAGATGTTTGACCTTAGAAATCGAAAGGACAGCCATGAAAATCTTCGAGTTTACGCGGCGCAATCTCATCAAAAAACTGGGATTGGCGAGTTTGGCCGGCGTTGCTACAAGCGCCTTTTCGTCATCGGATGTGACGTCGGTGCTGCGCACGCTCAACTTTACGAAGCCGGAAGACAATCTGATCGGCATCGTCAAAATGAGTGGCAGCCTCGAGGAAGAAGACGTGCCCCATTGGTATTACGGCACTATCTACGGTCTGGTCGACGGCCAGGTGCCGCTGCCGCTGTATGATCTCGAAGGATCCGAAGTGTCTTACTTCATTCGCCAGCCCGGCGGCGCGTTCCATTGCTACGTCAACACGATCAGTTATTTCCGCGATTATCGAACGCGCAAAATCCTGGAAACATTCAACAATCCTTATACGGGAGAGACCAATGAGGTACGCCCCAACTATATCGAGGGCGGGGGCCGCTACCTGCATTATTCGGTGAACGGCATTCGCATCTCCGGCACGCTCGACATCATACCCGACAAGCCGCTCCTCATGAAATGGACCGAGCTTGGCGATCATACCATGGTAAATACGGAACGCAGTTACCCGCCGAACATCGTGCGGGGCGAAGCGCAGGCGGGCCACGGACCGACAAGCGAGCTACACGATCCGGGCATGTCGAAAGTGATCAATGCCTTCGGCGCGCCGACCTATATGGCTGCCTGGCCTAAATGGATGAACATGGAAGGCCATGAGGGCCGGGTCATCTGGTCGGTCGTTGCACGAAAAATGGCACGGGTTGAAGACTACCCCCCTGAGTTTTTAGGATTGTTGGAAAAGAACTATCCAGAAAAGCTAACAGCGAAGCCTGAGGCTTGAGGACGATAGCGAGCTCAAGGCCCGCCTACTGGACTCAAATGGGGACGGCCTCGCAATTCCCGCACTCTTGTCTCTTTATGGTGACAATCGACTCATCAAGGAGAACTAGTGATGGCGAACTTCATGGACAAGCTGCCTAAGGGTTTCAACCCGGGGCCCCTCGACCTCAATGTACCCCTCGACAACCAGGTGGCGCTACTAAAGATGCAAGCCGACCTTTCGGGCACTCAACGTCTCGGCGGCTTTGGCGGTTATGCCTGGGGGTGGGTCCCCGGCGAATCCAATCCGCTTCTGTTTGGGACCTATGGCATCGGCGTAGTGGTTCTGGCGTTGTGATTGGTGGTGAACTGGCCCATCCCAGCTAAAGCCAAAAGCCCG
>PVBE011971599.1_pt1 | contig 41667 bp, 34 predicted proteins | sample 1631181 | NCBI WGS metagenome assembly PVBE01 (sample SAMN08397723, study PRJNA350692) | Marine metagenome, whole genome shotgun sequencing project. | isolation source: water | place: Pacific Ocean | collected 2012-04 | reverse complement strand
GTGAAGGCGACGTCGCTGACGGCGGCGGTCACCGTGCGTCTCCCTCGTCGATGGGCCGTTCCCGGTGGTCGCACAAGGGCGTGGTGGCACCATAGGACTCATGGACGGCCATCCGGCAGATCAGCCGGTCGAGCTCGGCCTCACGGGCGCAGCATTGCAATTCGGCGATTTCAGTCATCTCGGTCTCCGTCATCCTGGTGTTCATCGGTGGGTTGCTGGCGCTACGAATCCCGGCCGGCGATGCTGACCGGCGCGGCAATCCAGCCCTCGCCGGTGGCAACAATCGTACTCCGCCCGTCGGGCATGGTGAGAACCAGTGTCCAGGTCTCGCCATCGGCGGCGGAGAACAGCTCGACCACGCCGCCGTTGCTCGCCAGGCCCATCGCGGTCGGCGATTCGGCATAGTGGCCATCGAGCTTGGCAACGACCTCGTCGCGGTCGATCCACAGGCTCTGGGCCGACGCGGATAGGACGGGGAACAGGGAAGCGACGCCGATCATCCCGGCCACCAGTGACCCGGCAATCATGCGTGCCGGCGTTTTGGTCAGGTTTCGGTTCGTGCGGGTCATGATACCCTCCTTCGGTGTCGTTCACCGTTCGATGAATAATAGATAGACAGATCTGTATGTTCGTTCAAGAGGTCGAGCGAGAATTTCCATGAAATGTACTATAATATTAAATTTCAATGGGTTATAATCTCATATCCTTGGGAACCTGGATCCTTGAGAAAGAATTAGTTTGTAATTTTTTTGTGGTAGAGCTATATAATACAGACGGATTTGTATAAAAAATTCGAGATCACCGATGGCTTCACATCGTCGCGAGCATCTGCTCGACACCGCTTTGTCCCTATTCCGGACGGACGGCTTCCACGCCACGGGGATCGACAAGATCCTGGCCACGGCGGGCGTCGCCAAGATGACGCTCTACAACCACTTCCGATCCAAGGACGAATTGATCCTGGCGGCGCTCAGGCGGCGCGACGAGAGCTTTCGCAACTCGTTCATGCGCGATGTGGAGCGCCGCGCCACGAAACCACGCGGCCGCCTGCTGGCGCTGTTCGACGCGCTCGGCCACTGGCTCGCCAGCGACGGCGTCGCCGGCTGCATGTTCATCAACGCCGCCGCCGAATACGGCGATTGCGACCACCCGATCCACGTCGTCGCGGCCGAGCACAAGCGGTTGCTGACCGGCTACGTCCGGGACCTGGCGGCGGCGGCCGGGGCCATTGATGCCGACCGGCTGGCGCGCCAGCTCTACATTCTCATCGAAGGAGCCACCGTCGCGACCCAGGTATGCAGCCGCACCGACGCGGCGCGGGATGCCCGCGACGCGGCTGAACTGCTGGTCTCGGCGGCACTCGACAGGCCGCCTTCGGTCTGAACGGTATTCTCAGCCCGTCAGCGCGACGTGGCTCGGCGCCTTATCGCCCTCGCGGAAAAACAGCGCCTTGTATTTCGCGAGCTGCTTGAGGGCGTCGATGGTCTGTTTCTCGATGTCGGAGGCGACCACGTTGCGCGAGATGAACTTGGCGTCCTGCTCGGTCACCCGCATGCAGAGATAGGTGGCGATGGCCGAGAACAGCGACGGGTCGAAGTCGCGCGCCTCCTGCGAAGCGAGAACCAGCGACAGCCCGTACTTGCGGCATTCCTTGGCCATGGTCGGGATCAGCTTGAGCCGGCTCGCCCGATGCGCCTCGTCGAACACGACGACATGGGTCAGCCGCTTCTGCAGCCCGCGCCGGAACATTTCCTTGTAGATGCTGTAGAGCACGAACGACGCGAACGCCCGCTGTAACAGCTCGTTGGACGTGCCGTGGATCCTGAGGATGGTCGTCCGCTTGACGTCGAGCGGGCTGCGCGACTTGCCGTCGGCGTCGAAGAAGCCATAGTCGTTGAGCTCGCTCAGGCGCGCCATCAGGCCGCGGTCGGGCTTCGCTTGCGCCTTGAGATTGTCGAAGAAACTCTGGAAACTCGGCGAGCTCAGTTTCTTGCGCCCCTTGCCCTTTGCGTCGCCGCCCCAGCCCAGATCGGTGAAGCTTTGCAGGATGGCCTGGCGGAGATTGTCGCTCTGGACCTCTCCCAGATCGGGAAAGATGGCCGAGAAGATGTCGCGAATCTCGCTCGCCGTGTCGATGTGCGCGGTGGGCAGCGGTTCGTCGATCTGCATCGGATTGAAGCCGAGGCCGTCGTAGTCGAGATAGTTGAGCTTGCCGATCGTCTCCTCCAGCCGCTCGTCGATGTCCTGGTGGTAGGAGAATACGATCGGCGTGATGCCGTGGCGCTGGAGCTGGGTGCAGAGGTTGATCAGGCAGGTCGTCTTGCCCATGCCGGGCAGCCCGGCGATCATCATGTGCGGGTTGGAGCGGACCGAGAGGTTCCAGGCGATCTCCTCGCCGTTGGCGCTATCGACGCCGAGCACGATATCGTTGGCCTCGCCCGGTTTGGCGGGCTTGGCGCGCCTGCCGAGCAGCGCTGAAAGCAGCGGCGCGCGGACGGCCGGTGCTGGCGGCCGCGGTGGTGGTTCCGGCGCGACCGGCGCAGGCGCGACCGGCGCAGGCGCGACCGGCGCAGGCGCGACCGGCTCGGGCGCGACCGGTTCGGGCGCGACCGGTTCGGGCGGCGGCGCCGTCATGGCCGCGGGGGGTGGCTTCGCCGGGGTGGCTTCGGGCCACGGCCGGACGTCGGAAGCCTCGGTGTCGGGCGCCGCGACCGGGTGCGAGACCGGTATTTCCCGCGGCGCTTCCCGTTGAGCCGGGGCCGCCGCGGTGGGTGAATGGCGTTTGGCGCCGAGCGCGCCGCGCCGCGTGATGCCGTTGATCTGGCTGACCACCTCGGGTCCGTCCGGGATATCGAAGCCGAGCGTGATGTCGGTGACCGTGCAGCCCGCCTTGGTGAGGCCGGCGAGCTTGCGTTCGCTGTCGATGAAGCGTTCCGGATCCATGAGCTGCGGATGGCGCCTGGCCGCCTTTTTCAGGACGACGCTCGGCAGATAAAGGATCTTGATGCCGCGCGGCACCCGGCGCCAGCCGACGATGACGTTGGCCCCGAGCGCCCAGACCTGTTCCTTGAAGCCGTGATAGACCTCTTCCAGGTCGTGCGGCGACAGCACCTCGGCGGTGGAATTCTCCATAGGCATTGGGTACACCGCTAACATTGACAAAACCTCAAGGATTGCGGGCCAATAGGCCGATTCGGTGGTCGTAGCCCGGCTCCAATGGGTGTAGAATCTGGCTCTCCAACGGTCGATGGACCAAGGCCATGCTGCTACGCCGATTGCTGTTCAACGCCGCGCGCAAGGCGGCGGCCGATCCGAGGGTTCGGGCCAAGGCGGCCGACGTCTATGAGCGCGAGGTGAAGCCTCGCGCCAAGGCGGCCTGGGCCGAGGCCAAGCCCCGGCTCGAAGCCGCCCGCGACGACGTCAAGGATGCCGCGGCGAAGGTCGATCCGCGCGATGATCCGGCCGGATTCGCCGGCGAGGTCAAGCGCCGATTCATCGAAAAGCGTCGGCCCGGAGAAGATCGCTAACGGCGCCATTTCGGTTGTTCGAATCGATCCCCTCTGCTATAAAATCGGGTGATAGGGATGCATTCCGGCGGAGCCGGATCGCATTTCTTTATGTCCTTGTAATCATTAGTGAAATTCCTTGAGCGACCCGCTGCCGCCAGCCCCCGATTTCGACATCACGCCGGTCAGCCTCGAGGAGGAGATGGAGCGCTCCTACCTCGACTACGCCATGAGCGTGATCGTCGCCCGCGCGCTGCCCGACGTGCGCGACGGATTGAAGCCGGTGCACCGGCGAATCCTGTTCGCCATGAAAGAGGAGGGCAACGACTGGAACCGGGCCTACCGCAAGTCGGCGCGCATCGTCGGCGACGTCATGGGCAAGTATCACCCGCACGGCGACCAGGCGATTTACGACGCCATGGTGCGGATGGCGCAGGACTTCTCGATGCGCCTGCCGCTGGTCGACGGCCAGGGCAATTTCGGCTCGATGGACGGCGATCCGCCAGCGGCGATGCGCTACACCGAGGTGCGCCTGATGCGCGCCGCGCACGAGATCCTCGACGACATCGAGCGCGACACGGTCGATTACCAGGCCAACTACGACGAATCCTCGCGCGAGCCCGTCGTACTGCCGGCCAAGTTCCCCAACCTGCTGGTCAATGGCGCCGGCGGCATCGCCGTCGGCATGGCGACCAACATTCCGACCCATAACCTTGGCGAGGTGGTCGACGCCTGCTGCGCCGTGATGGACAACCCGGAGATCTCGATCGAAGAGCTGATCGAGATCATACCGGGCCCCGATTTCCCCACCGGGGGCATCGTCATCGGCCGCTCCGGCATACGCCAAGCCTATCATTTCGGCCGCGGCTCGGTGGTGATGCGCGGGCGCGCCCACATCGAGGAGGTCAGGAAGGACCGCGAGGCGATCATCGTCAGCGAGATCCCCTATCAGGTCAACAAGGCGCGCATGGTCGAGAAGATCGCCGAGCTGGTGCGCGACAAGCGGATCGAGGGCATCTCGGACCTGCGCGACGAATCCGACCGCGACGGCGTGCGCGTCGTCATCGAGCTCAAGCGCGACGCCATGTCCGAGATCGTGCTCAACCAGCTTTATCGCTACTCGCCGCTGCAAACCAGCTTCGGCATCAACATGCTGGCGCTCGATGGCGGCCAGCCGCGGACGCTGACGCTGAAGAACGTGTTCGAGGCCTTCATCGCGTTCCGCGAGGAGGTCATCCGGCGGCGCACCATCTTCGAGCTCGACAAGGCGCGCGACCGGGCACATCTGCTGGTCGGGCTCGCCATCGCGGTCGCCAACATCGACGAGGTGATCGCGCTGATCCGCGCCGCCCCCGATCCCGCCGTCGCCCGCGAGCAACTGATGGAGCGGGCCTGGCCGGCGGGCGACGTCGCGCCGCTGATCGCGCTGCTCGACGAGCCCGGGCGCGCGGTGATCGACGGCAAGTACAAGCTGTCGGAAGCTCAGGCACGCGGCATTCTCGAGCTCCGGCTGCAACGGCTGACCGGGCTCGAGCGCGACAAGATCGGAGACGAGCTCACCGGGCTCGCCGACAGGATCAAGGACTATCTGGCCATCCTGGAATCGCGCGACCGCGTGATCGAGATCATGCGCGGCGAGCTCGCCGAGATGAAGGAGCTTTTCGCCAACCCGCGCCGCACCGCGCTCGAGGACGCCGAGATCGAGCACGACATCGAGGACCTGATCCAGCGCGAGGAGATGGTCGTCACCGTCACCCATGACGGCTACATCAAGCGAGTGCCGCTGTCGACCTATCGCGCCCAACACCGCGGCGGCAAGGGCCGCGCCGGCATGTCGACCAAGGAAGGCGACTTCCTGACCAAGGTCTTCGTCTGCGACACCCACACGCCGGTGCTGTTCTTCTCGACCAGCGGTATCGTCTACCGCCTCAAGGTCTACCGGCTGCCCGAGGCGACGCCCCAGGGCCGCGGCAAGGCGCTGATCAACCTGTTGCCGCTCGACCACGGCGAGACGGTTTCGACGGTGATGCCGATGCCGGAGGACGAGGAGAGCTGGGGCGAGCTCGACATCGTCTTCGCCACCGCGTCCGGCGGCGTCCGGCGCAACCGGCTGAGCGACTTCACCAACATCATGGCCAACGGCAAGATCGCCATGAAGCTCGACGACGGCGACAGCCTGGTCGGCGTCGCGACGTGCACCAAGGACAATGACATCCTGCTGGCCGCGCGCTCGGGCAAATGCATCCGCTTCCCGGTCGAACAGGTTCGGGTGTTCGCCGGCCGTACCTCGACCGGCGTGCGCGGCATCAAGCTCACCGGCGAGGACGCCATCGTCTCGATGTCGATCCTGCGCCACAGCGAGATCGATACCGAGGCGCGCGATGCCTATATCCGCGTCGCCAATGCGCGCCGCCGCGCCGAAGGCGCCAACGGCAACGGCAACGGCGAGCATGAGGCGCCGCCGGCGGTGGACTTGAGCCCCGAGCGACTGGCCGAGTTCGAGGCGGCCGAGCAGTTCATCCTGTCGGTCACTGAGAACGGCTACGGCAAGCGCACTTCGGCCTACGAGTATCGCATCACCAATCGCGGCGGCCAAGGCATCGCCAACATCGAGACCTCGGACCGCAACGGCCTCGTCGTCGCGTCGTTCCCGGTCGACCAGCCCGACCAGATCATGCTGGTGACCGACGCCGGACAGGTCATTCGCTGCCCGGTCGACGACATCCGCATCGCCGGGCGGCGGACCCAGGGCGTCAGGCTGTTCAATACCGCCGAGGACGAGCGCGTGGTCTCGGTCGCCCGTCTCGACGAAGGCGCCAACGGCGAGGATGGCGAGGACGAGGGCGAAGACGAGGCAGCGTCTTAGACCGGACCGGGCGTGTCCGGCGAGCAGGGAAGGTACCGACCATGGTGGGCACGCTTACCGGAATCTATCCCGGGACCTTCGATCCCATCACCAACGGCCACACCGACATCATCCATCGGGCGGCAAAAATGCTCGACCGTCTGGTGGTCGGCGTCGCGGTCAATGCCGGCAAGGGGCCGTTGTTCAACGCCGAAGAGCGTGTCGCCCATGTCGAGGAAGAGATCGCCGCGCTCGGTAACGACTTCGCCAAGCGCATCAGCGTCAAGAACTTCGACAACCTGTTGGTCGAGTTCGCCGCCGAAAACAACGCCACGGTGATCGTAAGGGGCCTGCGCGCGGTATCCGACTTCGACTACGAGTTCCAGATGGCGAGCATGAATGCCAAGCTCAATGCCGACGTCGAAACGGTGTGCCTGATGGCGACCGACAAGTACCAGTTCATCGCGTCGCGCCTGGTCAAGGAGATCGCCATCATGGGCGGCGACGTGGCGCCGTTCGTATCGGAGCGCATCGTCAGCCGCCTGCTCGACCGCGTCGGACGCCCGGGCTAGATCCTCAGCCGTCGAGAAACCGGAACCGCCAGGCGTCGTCGGTCGCGACCACGTGTCCGGCGGTCGGGCCCGGGAAATGGGTCGGCACGACGATGGTGTCGGTGTCGGCGACGTCCTCCAGGATGCCGCGCCGCGAGCGCGCCGCCATCGCCGGATCGGCGCAGAAGCACGTGCTCCAGTCGGGCTCGACGCATTGCAGCGCGTGGTGCATCAGATCGCCGGTGAACACCGCGCGCCGGCCCTGGCTCCGGACATTGACGCAGACGTGGCCCGGCGAATGGCCCGGCGTCGGCGTCAGCCAGATGCCGTCCTCGAGCTCCCAGTCGTCGTCGACCAGCAGTGCCTGTCCGGCCTCGACCACCGGCCGGCAGCTGTCGCGCCAGACCGGCCCCGGCGGATCGGATTCGTTCTCCGTTTCGGACTCCCAGAACTCGTATTCGCGGCGCGAGAAGATGTATTTGGCGTTGGGGAACGTCGGCACCCAGCGCCCGTCGACCAGCCGCGTGTTCCAGCCCACGTGATCGATGTGCAGATGGGTGCAGAACACATAATCGATATCCTCGAACGCGAGCCCGTTGGCGGCGAAGCTGTCGAGCCAGGGCTGCTTGGGAAAGTCGAACGGCGGCGGCAGTCCCTTGTCCTGGCCGGTGCAGGTGTCGATCAGGATGGTGTGGTGCGGCGTCCGCACCACCAGAGTCTGGTAGGTGATGACCAGCAAATCCTGCTCGGGCGCATAGAGGAACGGCTCCATTCGCCCGAGATGCGCCACCGCGACGTCCGGATCGCAAGTCGGGAACATGATCCCGGGCCGGCGCCACGGCCCGTCGCGCTCGATGATGCTGGAAATCCCGACCTCGCCGACCGTAATGGGTTTCATGTGGACCTCCGAGTTGCGCCGCGAGGCTAACAGATGTGAGACGCCGGGCAACCGCTTCGGTGCTGGCGGCGGGCGCACGGCCGCGATATAGTCGTCGGCGAGGGCGCCCGCATTCGAACGACGGGCGGTCCTACAGGGGGGAATTAGCGTGCGTCCAGATCACGCCTCGGTTCAGTGGCCGAGCAACATGCTGGCCTATTTCGGCGGCGTGTTCATCGTTCTGATGATGCTGCAGATCGTCGCCGACGTACTTGGGCGCGAACTGTTCTCGCTACCGATCGACGGCACGCTCGAGATCGTCTCGTTCTATTACATGGTGGCGGTGACGTTCTTCCCGCTCGCCTTCGTTAGCCACGGCGAGGGCCACATCACGGTCGAGCTGTTCACCCGCGGCTTGCCACGTCGCGGCCTCGCCGGTCTCGAGGTTGCGGTCGGGCTGGTGTGCCTCGGCTTCGTCGTGCTGTTCGTCTACCAGACTTGGATCGCTGCGCTCGCCAGCTTCGAGACGGGCGAGATGTGGGAGACCTCGGACGATCTGATCACCATCTGGCCGAGCCGCTTCGCGCTGCCCATCGGCGCCGTTCTGATGGGCATCTACATGATCTATCGCATCGTCGACGACATCCAGATTGCCCGCGGCAAGCGCTCGGGCGACGTTCCGTGGCGCGAGCAAGGTTAGGAGCCTATCCTGACTGAGTTGCAAATAGGCTTCTTTGGTCTCGGTGCATTGCTGACGCTGATTGCGCTTCGCGTGCCGGTCGGGTTCGCGCTGATGCTGGTCGCGATGTTCGGCATCGCCCAGCTCAAGAGCTGGAGCGTCGCCGCCGGCATGCTCCAGTCCGAGCCGTTCGACTTCGCCGCCCACTGGTCGTTCTCGGCCATCCCGATGTTCCTGCTGATGGGCGCGGTGGCGCATCACTCGGGGATCTCGGCGGCGCTGTTCCGGGCCGCCAGGCTGTGGCTCGGCGCGTTGCCGGGCGGGCTCGCGGTGGCGGCCAACTTCGCCTGCGCCGGATTCTCGGCCGCGTCCGGGTCGAGCACCGCGACGGCCGCGGCGCTTGGCCGCATCAGCGTGCCCGAGATGACCAAGGCGGGCTACGATCCCGGCCTCGCCACCGGCACCGTCGCCAGCGCCGGCACGCTCGGCGCCATGATCCCGCCGTCGATCGCCTTCGTGCTCTACGGCATCTTCGCCGAGGTCTCGATCTCCAAGCTGTTCATCGCCGGCGTCCTGCCGGGGCTGATGACAGCGGTGATCTACGCGGCGATGATCATGATCCGCTGCAAGATCAACCCGGCGCTCGGCCCGCCCTACCGCGCCGACGCCGGAAGGCGCGAGCGCTGGGCGGCGCTCGGCGAGGTGTGGCCGCTGCTGGTGCTGATCCTGACCATCATCGTCGGGCTCTATGCCGGGCTGTTCACGCCGACCGAGGCGGGCGCGTTCGGCGCCTTCGTCGCCCTGGTCGTCGCGTTCCTGCAACGCCGCCTGACCCTCGTGGTGTTCAAGGACAGCATCTTCGAGGCGCTGTCGGGAACGGCCCGGATCTTCTGGGTCGCGATCGGCGCGGTGCTGATGACCCGGTTCCTGGCGATGACCGGGGCAGAGGTGTTCCTCAGGGACGTGGTCGGAAGCTGGGCCGCCGATCCCATCCTCCTGGTGCTGGCGGCGTCGCTGATCTACATCGTGCTCGGCATGTTTCTTGACCCGCTCGGCCTGCTGCTGCTGACGCTGCCGCTGCTGCTGCCGATGTTCGAGGCGCTGAACCTCGACCTGATCTGGTTCGGCGTGCTGGTAGTCAAGTACATCGAGATCGGCCTGCTGACGCCGCCGGTCGGGCTCAACGTATACGTGATCAAGAGCGTCGTCGGCCAGGACATCTCGCTCGAGACCATCTTCAAGGGCGTCGCCTGGTTCCTGGCCTGCGAGGTCATCGTCGTGGTGCTGCTGGTGTCGTATCCTGGCATATCCTTGTACCTGCCGGGGTTGATGGGATAGGATTTCTCGAATCAAACGAGCGAGTTGGCATCGATCGAGCCGGTGCCCAACCGCCAATACCAAGGGAGACGAAGTCATGAAGCTGAGATATGCGATACTCGCCGCCGCCGCCGCGGCGATGGTCGGGATGTCGGGCGCGGCCATGGCGCAGAAGGCCTATACCTACGGCCAGTGGCTGCCGCCCAAGCACAACATCAACCTCAAGGCCTTGAAGCCGATGATTGAAGAGCTCGGCAAAGACATGCCGTGGCGCCTGGTTACCGGCGGCCAGCTGTTCAGCGCCAAGGCCTCGCTCAAGAGCGTCGGCAACCGCACCGCCGAGGCCAGCCTGATCGTGCCGAGCTACACCAGGACCAACCTCAAGCACGCCTACGTCATCGCCGACATGCTGATGCTGGGAAGAAGCGAGCTGGTGATGAACGCCGCCGGCCTCAACACCCTGTTCTTCGACTGCCCCGAATGCCTGGGCGACTATGACAAGGCGGGCACGGTCTATCTGTCGGGCTACGGCGTCGGCGGCTATTCGCTGCTGTGCCGCAAGATGGTCAAGAGCTTCGCCGACGCCAAGGGCCTCAAGTTGCGCACCACCGGCGCGCTCGGCCGTTGGGCCCGGGCGATCGGCGGCACGCCTATCAGCATGACCATGGGCGACGTGCCGGAAGCCATCAAGCGCGGCCAAATCGACTGCATCGTCGGGCCGATCGCATGGCTCAAATCCTATCCCATCGCGGACAGCGTGAAGTCGATCTACAACTACAGCCTCGGCTCGTACTCGACGGTCGGACTGGTGGTGATGAACCGCAAGGCGTGGGATACCTATAGCGACGCGCAGAAGCGCAAGATGTGGAGCGTCCAGCCCGCCGCCATCGCCCGCGGCATGATCGACGGTTACCTGGGCGACGACCTGAAGGCGCGCGCCATGGCGAAGAAGCACGGCATCCCCATCACGCCGGGCGGTCCCGACGTCGCGCCGTTATGGGAGAAGCACAAGAAGAACGAGCTTGCCACCGTCATCAAGAACGCCAAGAAAATCGGCGTAAAGAACCCGGAGAAGATCGTCAACGCGATGCTCAAGAACATCGACAAGTGGACCAAGATCATCGCCGATTCCGGTCTTTCCGGCACGATCGCCAAGGCGGGGCTCGACGAGAAAGCGCTCGGGCCGGCGTCCGAGGTATACCGCAAGCTGCTGGTCGAGCATATCTATTCGAAGATCGACCCGCTCAAGCTGTAGCACGCCGACAACGACCTGGAAGGGCGGGCCTCGGTCCGCCCTTTCTCATTCCGCGGCCTCATTCCGCGGCGCGCCGCCGCACCCCCTCGCGGTAGGCGATGTAGAGCGCGCTTGCAAAAATCATCGCGCCGCCGATCCAGGTGAACAGGTCCGGCACCTCGCCAAAGGCGTAGAACCCGATGATCGAGACCCAGATCAGGCGGACGAAGTCGACCGGCATGACCACGTTGGTATCGGCCACCTTGAGCGCCTGATTGAGGAACAGGTGGCCAGACGTGCCGAGCGCCGCGGTGATCACCAGCCACAGGTATTGCTCGGCCGTCGGCCACTGCCAGAAGAACACGGAGGGGATCAACGATAGCGGCGTCAAGAGGATCATCATCCAGGCGGTGATGGTGAGGGTCGATTCGGTGCGCGCCAGCACCTTGATCACCAGCAGCGCGACGCCCCAGATCAAGGCAGCGATCAGCGCCAGAAGCGGCCCGAGCGCCACGCCCTCGAAGCCCGGCCTGAGCACCACGATCGTGCCGGCGAAGCCGAACACGATCGCGGTCCAGCGCCGGATGCCGACCAACTCGCCGAACACGAACACGGCGAGCGCGGTGGCGAAGATCGGCGAGGCGAAGGTCATCGCGGCGACGTCGGTCAGCGGTGCGATCGACAGGGCATAGAAGAAGCACAGCATCGAGGTGATGTTGAACAGGCCGCGCAGCAGATGGAGCTTAAGTTGCGACGTCCGGAGCGGCGCGATGCCGTAGCGGAACAAGAGCGGCGCCAACAGGGCGAGCCCGAACAGGTTGCGGAAGAACGCGATCTCGAACGGGTGCATCTCGGCCGAGGCGTGGCGGATGGTCGCGTGCATGCACGAGAACAGCACCGTCGCGCCCAGCATGTAGACGATGCCGCGGAGCCGTGCACTGTCGGCGCGCGTTGGACCGCTGGGAGAAGGCAATTCCTCGACCGAATTGGCTTTCGACGACGGTGGATCGCCTATCCGTACTCCCTCAACACCTGGCGCGCCAGGGCCATCTTGAGGATCTCCTCGGGGCCCTCGGTGATGATGAACGAGCGCGCGTCGCGCCACAGCTTCTCGATCGGCAAGTCCGTCGTCAGCCCGATACCGCCGTGGATCTGCAGGCAGCGGTCGGCCGCCTCGAAGCCCTTGCGGTCGCCGAGATACTTGCAGAGATACGATTCCCAGCGGATGTCGCCGTCATCGTCGAACCTGGCGGCGGCCTGGTACAGCATGGGCCGGAACATGTGGATGTCGGCGTAGGTGTCGACCAGCATCCACTGCACCGCCTGGCGGTCGGCCAGCGGCGCGCCGAACGTCACCCGGTCGTTGGCATATGACGTGCCAAGCTCGAGGCAGCGCTCCATGGTGCCGAGGCCGATGGCGCCATGGCGCATGCGGCCGTAGGTGATCCAGCGCTGCGCCATCCGGAAGCCGTCGCCCTCGTTGCCGACCAGGTTCTCCACCGGCACCCGGACGTCGGTGAAGGCGACCTCGCACGGGCGGTCGTCCATCATGGTTTCTTGCTTGCGCAGCACCTCGATGCCGGGCGTCGACATGTCGGCCAAGATGCACGAGATGCCGCCCCGCGCCATCTTCTCTCGGTCGGTGACGCAGATGACCTGGACGAAGTCGGCGCTATCCGCGCCCGTGATGAAGCGCTTCATGCCGTTGATGACGTAGTGGTCGCCGTCGCGGACGGCTGTCGTCCGCATGCTGCCGGGATCGCCGCCGGCGTCGGGCTCGGTCTGGGCGAAGGTCGCGGTCTTCTCGCCCCTGAGGATCGGCCACAGCCAGCGGTCCTTCTGTTCGTCGTTCAGGAACTCCAGGAGGATCGGGCTGACGTCGTAGCCGAAGATCCAGGGCTTGCGGCGCGGAAAGGCGATGGTGCGCCCGGTCTCCTCCCACACCAGCACGCGCGCCAACAGGCCGAGCCCCATGCCGCCATACTCCTCGGGCACGTCGAGCATCCAGAACCCGAGCTCCTGGGCGCGCCCCTGCAGCTTCTCGCGCACCTCGGGCACCATCTCGTGGCCGTCATAGGCCTCGCGCTCGATCGGGATGACCTCGTTGTCGATGAAACGCCGGAGCGTCTCCTTCATCATGCGGAGCTCTTCGGGAAGCTGGTAGTCCATCGGGCTCTCCTGTCGGGGGAGCTGAACGGGAATGTCTTACTCGGCGGCGCTCTGGTCGTCGGTGTTGCGACGCGCCGAGGCCTCGAGGCGGGCGATGAGCTCCTCGGTGGCCTGGACGTCGCCGAAGTTGAGGTAGAAGTTGCCGAGGGTCGCCGCGTGCTCGCCGTCGGTCGTGGTCGCGCAGCCGTCGGACACCATCAGGGTGCGGAAGTTCAGCATCATCGCGTCCCTGGCCGTCGATTCGCAGCACACGTTGGTGGCGACGCCGGCGACGATGATGGTCTCGACGCCGTTGTCCTGGAGCACGTTCTCGATGTCGGACGAGCCCTGGATAAAGGCCGAATAACGCCGCTTGATCACGCGCTGGTCGTCGTCGCGGACGTCGAGCTCGGGCCACAGCTCGAAGCCGAAGGCGTCGCGCTGCATCGAGCTCCACCGCTGGTCCTGCTTGTCGGGCGTCAGGCGCTCGCGCGCCGCCGACCAGCTGTCGAGCGATTGCCAAGGCGCGAGGTTCTGGATCCATACCACGATGCCGCCCGCCGCGCGCACCGCCTCGGCCAACCGGTTGACGTTGGGCACCACGTCCTGGGCGACCGGGCAGGCGGCCATCTGGCTTTCGTGCATGAAGTAGTTCTGCATGTCGACCACGACCAGCGCGGTCTTGGGTCCGTCGAACGACTCGCAGGTGTGCGGGCGTCCCTGGCGCTGGGTGACACGCTCGACATAGGATTCCGGCATTTCGAAATTGTGCATGGTAGCCTCCCCATTTGCCTACCAGGACTATAGAGCGTGTCGCCGCGAAGCGCAATTTGACGGGCGTTCCGCGAGACCGTTTCGAATGGCTGGCGAATTGGCTAGACTCGAGCGCCCGAATGCCACCGGGTGCGCCACCCCGAGGGAGGAGTTTTCATGCGCATCGTCGATCTCAGCCTGCCCATAAACCGGCACATGGCCGGCATACCGAAGATCGCGGAATACGACGAGAACCCGACACGATGCGTCGTGCTGTCGGCGTTGAGCGACGGCCAGCTCGCCGAAATTCGCGCCAGCGGGCTGGAGACGGTCGCCGAGCCGGAGATCACCCATCACATGATGAGCCGGCTCGAGATCGTCACCCACATCGGCACCCACATCGACGCCCCGATCCATTTCGTCGAAGGCGGCTGGACCATCGACCGGGTGCCGCTGGAGCGCATCGTCAAGCAGGGCCGCATCATTCCGCTGACCGACACGCCGGCCAGCGGCATGGTCACCGCGGACGCGATCCTCGCCGCCGGCGTCGACTTCGACGACTCGGTGATCCCGGTTCTGCACACCGGTTGGACCGACCGCGCCTGGGGGACCGACAGATACTGGCCCGAGATGATCGGCATGGACACCTCGGTGAGCGATCTGATGATCGAGCGCGGGGTCAGCTCCGTCGCCATCGACTTCTTCCCCGAGGCGCCGTTCTGGCGCGGCGAGCCCCGGCCCGCCGGCCCGCCGGGACCCAATCACGTCAAGCTGCTGGGCAACGAGACCATCATCATCCAGATGCTGACCAACATCTCGGCCATCGGATCGGCCGAGTTCACCCTGGTCGCGGTGCCGCTTCTCCTCGAGGGCCTCGACGGCTCGCCGGCCCGCGTCTTCGCCATGATCGAGGACGATCCGATTTGATCGCACCGGCCCGCTCCCCCGCCCGGCCACCCCAATCTTACGATGCCGTGGGTGGCCGGGCGGGGGAGCGGGCCGGTGCGATTCCACGTCAGTGGATAAAGCTCTGGAGCCCGGGATCTACCCGAAGTTCGAGCCGCCGTTGACGTGCATCACCTCGCCGGTCATGAAGCTCGCCTTGTCGGAAATCAGATAGAGCCCGGCATTGACGATCTCCTCGGGCGCGGCGAAGCGGCCGAGCGGGAAGCGCTGTTTCATGGCGGCGCGCTGATCTTCGCTATAGGCGCCGATCATCGGTGTCTCGGTGATGCCGGGGCTGACCGCGTTGACGCGGACTCCCAAGGGCCCGAGCGCGCGGGCCAGCGAGCGCGTCAGCGCGATGATCGCGCCCTTGGACGCGACGTAGGCCGGCCCGCCCTGGCCGTCGCCGCCGGTGACGCCGTGCAGCACCGAGGTCGAGGTTGTTAGCACGATCGCGCCCTGACCGCGCTCGATCATCGGCCGCGCCGCGGCCTGGGCGATCAGGAACGAGCCGGTGACGTTGACCGCCATGACCCGGTTGCACTCTTCGGCGCCGAGCTCGTCCCACCGTGCCGACGAATGCGCCGCCCCCCAGTGGACCAGCGCATCGAGCGCGCCGAAACGCTCGAGCGCCAGGGCGACGGCGCCCTCGCTCGCCGCCGGGTCGGAAAGGTCTCCGGTGTGGAGCACAAGATTATCGTCCGCCGCAAGCTGCTCCGCCATGCGCTCGCCCTGGATGTCGAAGGCGACCACGTTGGCGCCGCTCTCCCTCAGCATGCGAGCGCAGGCGAGTCCGATTCCGCTCGCCGCCCCGGTCACCAGTACGGTTTGTTTGGCCATCGCCTTTCATCCTTTCCGGTTCCACGATGGCAAATTATACCGTTTCCCGAACCGGCGATCACGCGACCACCGGCAGCCTTGCAAAATGGCAGATTTGTGCGACCATGCGGCCCGACAAAAGCTTAGAACGATAATCGATTAAGGCTGGGAGGCCCGATGAGTACCGCTTCGATCTTCGCGCTTGTCTTCGAGATCGGCGTTTGGGCGCTGCTGGCGGCGATCGCCATGAGCCACTTCGCGGAGGCGCGAAGCCAAGGCGAGACGCCCGGAATCTGGCGCGCAGCCAAGCTCTTCGCCATCCTGGTCGTCGTCGTCGCGATGTTTGGCGTCGGATCCACCGCCGTTACCGGCGATGCCAACCCGCTGGTCTTCGAATATCTCGTGCTGCTGTGCATCGGCGCGCTCGTCGCGCCGGACGCCAGGGCACGGGGAGAATGGAGGTGGTGCGGGCGCATTTACGGCTGTTTCGCCGTGCTCGCCGTCATCCTGGCGCTGAGCGGCCGGTACGTGGTGACGAAGCAGCTCGCATTCTCCGACGGTACCGGGGCGTGGGCGTGGATAACAGGTGTCGCGGTGCTTGTGCTGGGCCTGGCGCCGATTGTGGCATACGGCCTCGCGCGCGCCCCCCGGCTCGACGGGTTGACGCCCACGGTGACCTCCGTCAAGGGCGTGATGGGCGGCAGCGCGGTCAACCCCGCGATGTCGCTGCCTCGGATCATCATCGCGGTCGTCATTCTCGCCGGCATCCTGATAAACGGCGGCAACGTCATCGGACGCTACGTCTATCTGGCGCCGATCATCTGGGCCGAGGAGATCATGATCTACGGAATGGTGTGGACGGTGTTCGTCGGCGCGGTGCTGGTGACGTGGGATGCGCGCCACCTCAGGATGGATCTGGTCTCGACCTCGCTGCCCTCGCCGTGGAAGGAAATCCTCAACGGTATCGGCGTGCTCGCGTTCCTCGGGGTCTGCGTCTTCGTGGTGCCGCAGAACTGGACGGTGTTCTCCATGATGTTCAGGTTCGAGCAGCGTAGCGTCGTCGCCGAGATCCCGATGTCGATCCCGCATTTCGCGCTGCTGCTCGGATTCGTCCTGATGTTCCTGGCGGTCGCGTTCCGGTTCCGCAAGCAGATTACCGGCGATTTCGAAAGCGAGATCGACGATCTCGTAGCCGGCGACTCCGGGCAGGCGTCCGATGCCGGCACGGGCGAATGAGCGCCGACCCCGGCGCAATGAACAGCTCAATGCAAGAACAAGAGGCGGAGGCGTAACGTGGAGTGGGTCATGATAGGGATGCCGGTCGGGTTACTGATCCTCGGCTTCCCGATTTTCATCATCCTGATCGCCACCTCGGCGGTCATCCTGATGTTCTTCACGCCGGTACCGTGGACGGCGGTGCATCAGGTTATGTTCGGCAGCGTCGACAAGTTCGCGCTGATGGCGGTGCCGTTCTTCATCTTCGCCGGCGAGCTGATGGGCCATGGCGGCATCTCCAAGCGCATCATCGACTGGGTGATGTCGATCATCGGCGGCGTGCGCGGCAGCCTGCCGCTGACCACCGTAGGCACCTGCACCATCTTCGGCGCCATCTCGGGATCGAGCCCGGCGACGGTCGCCGCGGTCGGCCGGCTGCTCTATCCGCCGCTCCGCCAGAAGGGCTACGACGAGAAGTTCTCGACCGGGCTGCTGGCGTCGGCCGGCGCCATCGCCATCGTCATCCCGCCGTCGATCAGCATGATCCTCTACGGCGCCTCGGCCGAGGTGTCGGTGGCGCAGCTGTTCATCGCCGGCATCTTCCCGGGCCTGCTGATGGCCGTGCTCATGGCCGCCTACATATACGTCTACGCCGTTTCGAAGGGCATTCGCGAGGGCTCCAAGTTCGAGTTCAGCGCCTTCGTGCAGGCCTCCAAGGAAGGCGTGTGGGCGTTGGGAACACCGTTCATCATCCTGGGCGGCATATAAGCCGGCGTGTTCTCGCCGACCGAGGCGGCGGGCATCGCCTGCGTCTACGCCATCATCGTCACCAAGTTCATCTATACGGACCTGACCTGGCGCGCATTGTGGGACGTCGCGGTATCGTCGATGTATCTCACCGCGCAGGTGCTGATCATCGTCGCCGGCGCCGGCGTGTTCTCGTGGCTGCTGACGATCAGCGGCATCCCGCAGGCGGCGGTGCAGGCGATCAACGAGCTCGACGTCCCGCCGTGGACGATTCTGCTGGTGATCAACGTCTTCCTCTTGATCGTCGGCTGCCTGTTGGATCCGGGCTCGGCGATCCTGGTGCTGACGCCGCTGCTGGCGCCGATCGCCGCGGCCATCGGCGTCGATCTGGTCCACTTCGGCGTCATCATGACGGTGAACCTCGCGATCGGCATGTTCACACCGCCGTTCGGGCTCAACATCTTCGTCGCTCAGGCCCTGTTCCGGGCGCCGCTGTCGAGCATCTATCCCGGGCTGGTTCCGTTCATCATCATCAATATCGTCGCGCTCGGGTTCGTGACGTACGTCCCCGGATTGTCGATGTTCCTTCTGGATTACATGGGATGACGACGTAAGCGACGCGATCGCGGAAGATCGGAGCAGACGGGCGGCATCGGGCCGCCCGTAGCTTTTTGGGATCGGCGCCGATAGCCGAATAACAGGCGACGCTACGGCGGATCAGCTTCCATTTCGCAGGCGCGGCGGCGCAGCGCCGGCAGCACTGTCAGCACGACGACGAAGGCCAGCGCCGAGGTCGTGGCGAGTGCCGCGCGGAGCCCGATAAGCTCGGCGAGCCAGCCCAGCAGCAGCGCGCCAAGCGCCGGCCCGCCGACGCTGATGGCAGTGCCGATGCTGATAACGCGGGCCCGCATCGCCGGCGCAACCATGTTCTGGACCAGGCTGTAGGCACCGACATGGCCGGCCAGCAGCGCCATCGCCGCAACGGCGAGGATCGGCAGCGCGAGCGAGAAATTCGTCGTCGTGGTGAACAGGGCGAAGCCGAGCGAGGCGCACAACATGCCCGTCGCCATGATCCCGACCAAGCCCCGCGCGCGGCCCCGGACGATCAGGAACACGGCGCAGACCAGCGCGCCGAGGCCGGCGGCGGCATTGAGCGCCGCCAGGCCCTCGGCGCCGCGTCCGAACACCTCGGCCGCGAAGCCCGGCAGTAGATCGTTGAACGGGCGCAGCAGCAGCCCGCCGGTGAACGACACGAGGAACAGCAGGCGTATCGCCGGGCTCTTGGCGAGATAGGCGAACCCGTCGGCGATGTCGGACAGCATGCCGCGCTGCTTGCGGTCCGGCGCCCGCGCGTGTGAATGGCGGATCAGGGACATCATGGCGACCATCCATACAGTGGTGGCCGCGAACAGCAGGATCGAGGCGCCGGCGCCATGGGCCGAGATGACGAGCCCGGCGAGCACCGGGCCGAGGAACGCGCCGACCTGGAAGGTGGTGGCGTTGAACGCGATCGCCGCGGGGATGTTGTCGCGGCCGACGAGCTGAGGGATCAACGCCTGGCGGGCCGGGAAATCGATGCCGAACAGCATCCCCTGCAAGAAGGCGAGCGCCAGCAGAAGATTCACCGTCATGTCGCCGGTGATCGCGAGGATCCCGATCGTCGCCGTCACCACGCCGCCGACCGCGCCGACGCTCATCGCCATCCGGCGGTGGCCATAGCGATCGGCGAGCGCGCCGCCGATCGGGGCGACGACCATCACCGGGATCATGCCGGTAAACGCGACGATGCCGAGCCAGCCGGCCGAGCCGGTGAGCTCCCACGTCAGCCAGCCGAGCCCCAGCTTGTTGCCCCACCAGCCGTGCACGTGGGCGAGGTGGCCGAGCGCGTATAGCCGGTAATTGCGGCTCGACATCGCGCGCCCGAGCCCGCCCAGGATCTCGGGCCGAATACGAATGCGGTTGGTCAGGCGGGACAAGTCGGATTCCGACAGGTGAGTGGAGCATCATGGTAGCACACACGCGGTCGGGGGCGTTTCCAGCCGTCGCGAGCCGGCTAATACCAGCGGCTATTCGGCCGGAATGCCTGGTACTTCCATTTCGCTCATCAGCTTCTCGACGGTGCCGTGGAACTCGTCCCACGGCGCCTCGCGGAACGAGTGGCTGCGCACCACGAAAGAGGCCCCGGAGTAGAATTTTTCGTATTGCTGATGGCGGGCGGCGAACTCGGAGCCGACCAGGTCCCACGCTATCCGGAACAGCTTCATGCGGTCGAGCGAGCCCATGAACGGCGTCTGCCAATATTGTTCGAACTGCTCGCGAAGCTTGTCGTTTTGCATGACCGAGACGTCGGCCGGCATCTGGAAGACGCTGCCGCCGGTGAGCTCGCGCAGCAGCTCGATGATCTCCGGATTGGCCGTCCGGCACCAGTTGAGCGCGGCATACATGAACCGGCGATTGCAGGTGGCATAACCTTCGAGCCACGCCTCCCAGCCGTGGATCTGGCCGTGCACCAGGCCGCCGATGGTCGCTTCCAGCGCCGCCACGTGACCGAGCAATTCGCGCACCGCGGGGATCTCGTCGATGCCGCTCGACCGGGCGACCTTGCTGATCACCCCGGTCAGCAACGACACCTTCGACCAGTACCGCACGTTCGACTGATGATTGCCGTAGCAGTGCGACGGCGTCTCGACATAGATGTTGCGCGACATCTCCGGGTTGTCGTGCACGAAGACACGCTCCCACGGCACGAACACGTCGTCGCACATCACCATCGCGTCGCCCTCGTCGAGATGCGCGGTCAGGGGATAATCGAACGGGTTTGCCACGTCGCGCTCGAACGGCTTGCGCGACCACAGGCTGAGGCCGGGCGAATTGGTCGGCACGGCGCAGGTCACCGACTCCTTGATCTGGGTCGGCGCCAGCGGCAGAAGGTTGCCGACCCAGATCTCGTCGGTGAACATGCCGCCGGTAGCCAGCATCTTCAGGCCGGTGATGACCAGCCCGTCGTCGCGCTCGTCGACGACGCGGAGCGTCGGCACCGGCAGGTTCTGATTCTGGTAGAATTCAGGGTTGCGGGCGCCGGCCGGCGGCAGCACGGCATAGGTGGCGTAGATGTCGTTGTCGCGCATGTAGTGGTAGTGCTTGACCAGGTTGTCGCCGTAGCCCGGCCCGATCTTGTCGAACACCTCGGGCTTCATGGCGAGCCCGGTCACGAAGCTCGCCACGTGGTCCATCGAGCGGCCGTAGAGGCCATGACTGAAATCGGCGATCGCCTTGTGCGCCTTCATCCGGCGCTCGAGATCATCGCGGTCGCGCGCCTTGAGGAAATACATTGAATAGCGCCCGCCATCCTCCTCGAACGACATGAGGTCGCGATTGGCCGGGTCGGCCTTCATGTCGTACACCCCGGCCATGGAGCGGGCCGCGTTGCGGAAGGCGGGATGCGTGGTCACGTCCTCGACCAGCTCGCCGCCGATATAGACGACCCGCCCGTCGCGCAGTCCCTCGAGATGTTCCTTGCCGGTCTTGAGCATTGTTGCGTTCCCTGTTGCCGCCCCGTCGCCACCGAGCGGGATCTTACGGGTGCGCCCGGACGGTGTCCAATGACGGAGGGTCGATTGCGGGCCGAGGCGACGCTTGCTTGACAACCGGCCGGGTCGCGCCGGTAATTGTGCGATCGGAGGGGACGGGACCACGCATGTATATCGGTAAGCCGCTCAGGCGGCGCGAAGACGCCAAATTCCTCAAGGGGCGGGGGCGGTATGTCGACGACATCATGCCCCGCGACGCCGCGTGGGTGGCGTTCGTCCGGAGCCCGCATGCCCATGCCCGGATTCTCGCGATCGAGACCGGCGCGGCGGCAGCGATACCGGGAGTCTTGCGCGTGCTGACGGCGGATGACTGGCGGGCGGCGGGGCTCGGCGAGCTGACCTGCGTGCATCCGATGCCGTTCTCCGACGGCCGACCCATGAACGAGGCGCTGCGCCCGGTGTTCGCCGCCGACAAGGTGCGCCATGTCGGCGACGTGGTCGCCGCCGTCGTCGCCGAGGACCGCGCCGCCGCCCTCGATGCCGCCGAGGCGGTGGCGGTCGGCTACGAGGCACTTCCCTCCGTCACCGACGTCGCCCGCGCGCTCGACGCGGACGCGCCCATCCTGCACGACGACCTCGGCACCAACCTAGTGTTCGAGATCGAGCGCGGCGACCGCGCGGCGACCGACGCGGCGTTCGCCGCCGCCCACCACGTCACCGAGATGACACTCGACAGCAACCGGGTCGCCGGCAGCCCCATGGAGCCCCGTTCCTACGTCGCCGACTACGATCCCGACCGCGAGGAGCTGACGCTGTGGGCGACCAGCCAGACGCCCCACTACCTCAAGCGCTGGCTCGCCAACTACACCCTGTTCATCCCCGAGCACCGTATTCGGGTGATCGCGCCCGACGTCGGCGGCGGCTTTGGGCTCAAGGTACATTACGCGGTCGAGATCCCGACCATCGCCTGGGCCTCGATGCTGCTCGGCCGGCCGGTCAAGTGGACCGCGACGCGCACCGAGACCCTGATGTCGGACGCCCAGGCGCGCGATCACCATACCCGCGCCCGCATGGCGTTCGACGCCGATGGCCGGATCCTGGCGATCGAGGCCGACACCATCGCGAGCCTCGGCGCCTATCTCTCCAACTTCGCGCCCTCGATCCCGGGCAACTCCTATCCGCAGACCATCACCGGGCTCTATACGACACCGCATGCGCATCTTCGGGTGCGCGGCGCCTATGCCGACACGCTGCCGGTCGACGCCTATCGCGGCTCGGGCCGGCCCGAGGCGACGTTCGTCAACGAGCGATTGCTCGAGAACGGCGCCCGCGAGATGGGTATCGACGTCACCGAGATCCGCCGCCGCAACCTGATCCCGGCGGCGCGCTTTCCGTTCCCGACGCCGGGCGGGCGAACCTACGATTCGGGTGACCCGCCGGCGCTGTTCGACAAGCTCCTCGCGCTCGCGGACTACGACGGGTTGCGCGCCGAACAGGCGCGGCTCAAGGCCGGCGGCATCCGGATGGGCATCGGCCTCGCCTGCTTCCTCGACAAGTCGGGCACCGGATCGTCCTCAAACCTGGCGAGCCGGGGCGGCCTCCACGGCGGCTACGAGAGCGCCATCGTGCGCATCCATTCGGACGGCAAGGCGACGGTGTTCTCCGGCTCGCACAGCCACGGCCAGGGCCACGACATCACGTTCTCACAGGTCGCCGCCGACCGCCTCGGCATCCCGATCGAGGACGTCGGGCTGGTCGAGGGCGACACGGCTCAGGTTCCATTCGGCAACGGCACCTGGGGCTCGCGCTCGCTCTCGGTCGGCGGCACGGCGATCTACAAGGCGTGCGACCTGGTGGTCGACAAGGCGCGCCGGATCGCCGCCCACGTGCTCGAATGCGCGGCCGGCGATCTCGACTACGCCGAGGCGCGCTTCACCGTGACGGGCACCGACCGCTCGGTCACGTTCGCCGACATCGCCGACATCGCCTATCACGGCGCGCGCATCCCGCAAGACGGCTCCATGGAACCGGGTCTCGAGGCGACCGTGTTCCACGAGCCGCCCGACACCAACGACCCGCAAGCCATGCATCTCGTCGTCGTCATCGTCGATGCGGAGAGCGGCGAGGTCGAGCTTCGAGACTACTTCACCGCCGATGACTGCGGCGTCATCGTCAACCCGATGATCGTCGAGGGCCAGGTGCTCGGCGGCCTCGCGCAAGGCATCGGCCAGGCGGTGATGGAGCACGTGGTCTACGACGACGCGGGCTCGGGCCAGCTTCTGTCGGGGTCGTTCATGGACTACGCCATGCCGCGCGCCGGCGATCTGCCCGGCGTGCGCTGCACCTTTATCGAGACGCCGGCGCCGTCCAACCCGCTCGGCGTCAAGGGCGGCAGCGAGACCGGCACCATCGGCGCGCCGGCGGCGATCGGCAACGCCGTGGTCGACGCGCTATGGGACCTCGGCGTCCGCCACGTAAAGCTGCCGATCACCGCGCAGGAGGTGTGGCGGGCGATTCGCGAGGCGGCGGTTCTTGCCCGTCAGGCGGCCCGAGTGTGACGGTTCTCGTTGGCGGCGGGCCGTTCCGAAAGCTCCTTCGCCGCCGCATCAATCGAGCCGTAACCGCCAGGCAATCCGATGTCCTTCAGCATACGGGCATCAAGTCTTGAAAGTGCTCGCAATGTCTGCCGGTGGCGACGCCAGCGGCCGAATCGTTCCGTTTGGCGCCGTACCAGTCGCTTCAACCCGGCGAAGATATATGGCCAAACTTCCAGTCGGATGGTGCTGCCGCAAGGGCACCCCGATGTTCCCGTGTTGAACAGGTGGTATCTTGAGATCGGTTATGAAACCCAGATAGCCACGATCGAACACGGAGCCTACAGAACTTGCGTTTTTGGATCGCCCACCGGCGTCGGGCAGGCGTCTTATTCACGCCTTCCCAACAAGTCGAAGGACCCTCGTCAAACGACTGATCCTTCAAATAATCTCATTTGGTTAACGGAACATTAACTCAAATCAAGACTTAGTACAGCGCGGTTGATTTTATTCAGCCACTTACGCGCCTGCGTCCAGCCGGACCAGCAGATTGTAAGTAATCGGATGATACTCGGCGCGCTCACGGAGGGTGATTACGACCGTTCGTTAGAGGCCCCTTGGAGTCCCCCGCGGAGTGTTTGCCGCGGGTAAATTCGCCTCGCACTGTTGCCCCGCGCGCACAGGCCCAGTGTGTCGTATGATGGCCCCACGATGAACGCTCCCACCCCCCCATTGCCGCCGGCGCTGGTCGCCGGGTTCCGCCGCGCGGTGCTGCTGTCGGCCGACGGCGCGACGCACGAGATGGCCCACGCCGAGGCGGCCGAGGCGATCGCCGGGCTCGCCGTCCCCGTGGTCTGCCACGGTCCGGCGACGGCGCGCCGCCTCGGCATCGGCCCGTTCCCGGCGCGCGACATCCTCGAGCTGTTCGCCTTCGTCCGCCCGGCCGTGCCGAGCCTGCCGACGATCGGCGGCATCGCCGATGCGCTCGGCTTCGCACGGCCCGAAACGCTGGAAGAGCAAGCACGGCTCCTGATGCGCGCGGCCGGGGCGCTGATCGCCGAGCTTGACGACATCGACGACAACCAGCGGAGCGACGCCCGGGCGATCGCCGGCGCCATGGCGCGCGGCGGCTGGGGCTGGGGGCGGGAGGTCATGGCCGCGCTCGGCGCCGTCGACGAGCCCGCCATCGGCGCCGGTGGGCTCGACGTCTGGCGCCGGCTCGGCGAATGGGCCGAGCACGCGCCCGAGCCGCCGCCCGGCAACGTGCCGGTGGCCCCGGAAGAAGCCCGCGCGCGCCTCGCCGAGCTGTTGGGCGGCAGCGCCGAGGATCGGCCGCAGCAGGCCGACTACGCCTCCGCAGTGTCGGCCGCCTTCGTCCCCCGCGCCGAGCACGCCAAGCCCAACATGGTCATCGCCGAGGCCGGCACCGGGGTCGGCAAGACCATCGGCTACATCGCGCCGGCCAGTCTGTGGGCCGAGCGCAACGAGGGCCCGGTGTGGATCAGCACCTACACCAGGAACCTGCAGCGCCAGATCGATACCGAGCTCGACCGGCTGTGCCCGGACCCGGCGGTCAAGGCGCGCCGCGTGGTCATCCGCAAGGGGCGCGAAAACTATCTCTGCCTGCTGAACATGGAAGACGCGGTCGCGCGCGTCGGCGCCCGGCCCGACGACGCGCGCGCGCTCGGCCTGCTGGCCCGCTGGGCCGCCAATTCGCGGGACGGCGACATGGTCGGCGGCGATTTCCCGGCCTGGCTCGCCGATCTTCTCGGCCACCGCAACACTCTGGGTCTTGCCGACCGGCGCGGCGAATGCGTCTACTCGTCGTGCCGCCACTACCACAAATGCTTCATCGAGCGCGCTGTCAGGCGCGCGCGCAGGGCCGACATCGTGGTCGCCAACCACGCGCTGGTGATGACCCAGGCGGCATCCGGCGGGCTCGACGACGGGTTCGTGCCGACGCGGGTGATCTTCGACGAGGGCCACCACGTGTTCGACGCCGCCGATTCTGCGTTCTCGGCCGAGCTCGGCGGCATCGAGGGCGCCGAGCTCAGGCGCTGGCTGATCGGCGTCGAGGATGGCAGGCGGGGCCGCGGGCGCGGCCTCAAGCGCCGCATTGAGGATATCGCCGCGCTCGACGAGACCACCGAGGCGCGGCTCGCCGAGGTGCTCGACGCGGCCCGCGCGCTGCCGGCGCCGGGCTGGCGCGAGCGTCTCGCCTCGGGCCAGCCCATGGGCGCAGCCGAGGAGTTTCTCGCCGGCATCCGGCGCCAGGCTTACGCCCGCGCCAAGGCGCCGGACTCGCCCTACGACCTGGAGACCGAGACCGCGCCACTGGCCGACGGCGTGCTCGCCGCCGCCGAGGGCCTGGCCGACGCGTTGGGCCGCCTGATCGGGCCCATGCGGGCGCTCGCCGAGCGCCTGATGGCGCAGCTCGACGAGCGCGCGAGCGAGCTCGATCACGCCACCCGCAACCGCGTCGAGGCGGTCGCCAGGGGCTTGCGCCGGCGCACCGAGGGCCAGGCCGAGGCGTGGCGGTCGATGCTGGAGGCGCTCGCCACCGGCACGCCCGAGACGTTCGTCGACTGGTTCGCGGTCCGCCGCATCGACGGCCGCGACATCGACGTCTCGATGCACCGCCACTGGATCGACCCGACCGAGCCGTTCGCGCGCCTGGTCGCCGAGCCGGCCCATGGCATCGTCGTCACCTCGGCGACGCTGCGCGACGGCACCGGCGAGGCCGAGGCCGACTGGCAGGCCGCCGAGCAGCGCACCGGCGCGCTTCACCTCGAGGACGGCGCGATGCGCGCCGCCGCGCCGTCGCCGTTCGACTATCCGGCGCGCACCCGGGTGATCGTGGTCACCGACGTGCGCAAGGACGACCTCGGCCAGGTCGCCGCCGCCTATCGCGAGCTGTTCATGGCCAGCGGTGGCGGCGCGCTCGGCCTGTTCACCGCCATCTCGCGGCTGCGCCGAATCCATGACCGCATCGCGCCCCAGCTCGACGAGGCGAGCCTCGATCTCTACGCCCAGCACGTCGACCGGCTCGACACCACGAGCCTGATCGACATCTTCCGCGCCGAGGAAGATTCATGCCTCTTGGGCACCGATGCCGTGCGCGACGGCATCGACGTTCCGGGCCGCTCGCTCCGACTGATCGTGTTCGACCGCGTGCCGTGGCCGCGCCCCTCGATCCTGCACCGCGAGCGCCGCCGAGTGTTTACCCGGACCCGCTACGACGACATGATCGCCCGGCTCCGCCTCAAGCAGGCCTATGGAAGGCTGGTGCGCCGCGATAGTGACGCCGGCGTTTTCGTGGTGCTCGATCCGATGATGCCATCGCGCCTCGCCGGCGCCTTTCCCGACGGCGTCGCGGTGGTCCGACTCGGGCTCGCCGAGGCGGTCGCCGAGACGCGCGCGTTCCTGGATTCAGTCGCCCCTTGACGGCACCGGCCCAGCGGCGTATCTGCCCCGCAACGCGTCAACAGAGGTAGTCATGATCAACCACCACAGCGCCCTCGTCTACACCATGGTCCTGGCATCGGCGGCCGACCGCGAGATGACCGATCCCGAGCTCCTGCGTATGGGCCAGCTGGTCACCCGTCTGCCGGTGTTCGCCGACTACGATTCGGATGCGCTGACCGAAACTTCCGCCGAGTGCGCCGCGCTGCTCGACGGCGAGGACGGGCTCGACGCGGTGCTGCAGATCATCCACGACGCGCTACCGGAAAAGCTCCGCGAGACGGCGTACGCCATCGCCTGCGACGTCGTCGCCGTCGACCTCAACGCGAGCCAGGAAGAGCTTCGCCTGCTTGAGATGCTGCGCCACCGTCTCGACGTCGACCGTCTCGCCGCCGCCGCCATCGAGCGCGGCGCCCGCGCGCGCCACATGACGATCTGAACGGTCGTCAGGTTTATACGGTCGTCAGGGTGTTCTCGCCCGCCATGTAGACCGCGATACGGCTGAACCGGCCGTCGGCGATCTCGAAGAAATTGCAGTTCGACTTGTGGACCTGGCCGCCGTCGTGGCCGGTATTGACGACGGAGAACCGCGTCGCGATGCGACCGTCGCCGGGCGCCGCGACATGGACGAAGTCGTAATGGCGCACCGCGGCGTGATCGGCCCACAGTCGCAGGAACATGGCGCGGATCTCGTCGAGGCCCCGCAGATTTACGCCATGGGTCTCGACGGTGAACTCGCAGTCGTCCGCCAGCGTCGCCGCGATCGTCGCGAAGTCCTCGCCGTCGACGGCCGCGAAGTAGCGCCGCACCAGCTCGATCATCTCGTGCTCGGTCATCATGTGTCCGCGCTCACCCGGCGGGCGCGGTGGCGATACCGAGCTTGGCGTGGGTCGTGACGCGGTAACCATCGCCTTCGCGATAGGGCGCGAACGCCTCGACCAGCGCGCGCTCGAGCGCCTCGCGGCCCGATTCGTCGAGGGCATCGAGGCGGTCGGAATAGCTGCGCTCCAGCCGGTTGCGCCACACCGAGCCGTCACCCGGGACGACCGTGTTGGTGGTGATCTGCCGTTCCGCGACGTCGATGAACCCGGCGGCGGTCAGTGTCTTGGCCAGCGCGCCCTCGGCGGCGAAGACGTGACGGACCGGCGCGGTCTCGCCGCCCTCCAGACCAAAAAACGAGTACGCGGTCTTACGCACAGTTGCGAAGACGGAGTTGTCGTCATAGACCCCCCACACCAGGAACGCGGCGCGTGCGCCCGGTTTGAGTATGCGCCGCGCCTCGGCCGCGGCGGCGATACGGTCGGGCGGAAACATAAAGCCGTAGCGGCAGGTCACGGCATCGAACGTCGCATCGGCGAACGGCGGCACCGACATGTCGCCGGCGACGCAGGCGACGTTCCGAAGGTCTTTTTGCTCGGCCCGGCGCGCCGCCCCCGCCAGCATCTCGGGCGACTGGTCGAGCGCGACGACGAAACCGTCGGCGCCGACACGCTCGGCGATGGCGATCGTCGGATCGCCCATGCCGGCGGCGAGGTCGAGGACACGGTGGCCGGCGACGATCCCCGCGCCCTCGATCAGCGCGTCGTCGTAGCCGGCCGAAGAGGTCTCGGATTCCTTTGCCGTCCGCTCCCAGGCGGCGGCGCGGCACGCCCAGTCGTCGCGGCTCGCCGTGGAATCGGAACCGCTCACGCCGCCTTCTTCCGGCCCTCGCGCTCGGCGAACGAGAAGTAGAGATCGCGCGCGAGCCGCGCCATCGGGCCTTCCTGGTAGTCGCGGTCCTCGACGCGAACCACGGGCAGCACCTTGGGGAAGTTGCCGGTCAGGAATACCTCGTCGGCGTCCAGGACGTCGGCGAACCGGAGCGTCTCCTCGCACACCTCGACGCCGCTGTCGCGCAGCAACTCCATGACGCGGGAGCGGGTGATGCCGGCGAGGAACGAGCCGTTGGCGACCGGGGTGCGGACCACCTGGTCCTTGGTGATGAACAGGTTCGACGTGGTGAACTCGGCGACGTTGCCGAGCGCGTCGAGCACCACCGCAATGTCGAAGCCGCGCTCGCGCGCCTCCAGCATGGCGCGCGCGACGTTGGGGTAGAGGCACGACGCCTTGGCGCCGGTCGGCGCCATCTCGGGCGACGGCCGGCGGAAGCTCGAAAGACACGCGCTGGTGCCGCGCCATGCCGGCATCGGCGCCTCGAACAGCGTCAGCATGAACGTCGCCGAGTCCGGATCCGGGGTGACGAAACCATCGGCGAAGTAGAACAGCGGGCGGACGTAGAGCTCGGCGTCGGCGTCGAACTTCTCGATTCCGGTCCACGCCAGCGCCTCGATCTCGGCCGCGGTAATTTCGCACGTCATGCCGAAGGACTTGGCCGATGCGACCACGCGGGCACAATGCCGCGCGAGATCGGGGGCAAGGCCGCCGAATGCGCGCGCGCCGTCGAACACGGCGGATGCCATCCACAGCGAATGGGCCATCGGCCCCAGCATGGGCGGGTTGCCCTCGTGCCAGGCGCCCTTGTGATAGGTGATCGTCCGTCCGGTCATGTCGCCCATAGGTGAACCACATTCCTTGGTGGAAGTTCAAGCCTGTGGGCAGGATTAGGTGGCAAACGTGAAATATTCGTTACTCGGAGCGGCCGGCCGGCTCAAGCGCGGCGACCAGATCGCGGATCGCGTCCGCGGTCGCGCTCGGGTCGTCGGCGCCTTGTGGCGCGACGGCATCGGCGTCGACCGTCGGGCCGAATATGACGCGCACCCGCCCCGGCCGCGGCACCCGGCGGTGGCGCGGCAATACGTCGAACGTTCCGTCGATATAGACCGGGCATATCCGCGGGCGCGCCCCGTTGACGATGACGCCGACCCCCTTCATGAACGGCTGCAGCCGGCCGTCCGGCGTGCGCCACGCCTCGGGAAACCAGACCACGTGATCGCCGTCGTCGAGAACCGATTGCGCCCGCGCCAGGCTCTCGACCGGCGACCGGTCGTCGACCGGAAAGATCTGGATGCCTTTGGCGATCCACCGCTGGAGCGGCGTCGAGTAGACCCGGGTGGCATCGCCGCTCCACCACGTGCGACGGGCGATTTCGAGGGGCAACGCCGCGGCGACGGCAAACGCGTCGATGTAGCTGGCATGGTTGATCGCAAACAGGACCGCCGAGCCGTCCGGTGGAAGCGGACCGTCCCGCTCGACGCGAAGAAAGAGTCTCATGACCGCCCTGTTTACACCGTAAATCACTGCGCCTCCGATCCGCGAGGCGCGCTTTCGACACCAACCGATGTCGCGTCTTGCGACGGCCTCGGCCGCCCTCGCGCCCTGGGGCGCCGAGACGACGGCGCTCAGCAGATCGCGGATCGTGACCACGCCGGCCAGTGCCTGATCATCGACCGAAACGCCGAGATCGGCCTCGACCTCGTGGGCGATCTCCAGCCAGGCCAGCGAATCGACGCCGAGGTCGAGCTGCGGGCTGGTGTCGAGATCGAGCACGGCATCGGGGAACCGGCGCGCGAGACGCGCCATCACGCGCTCGGCCAATGGGTCGTCGAGCAGCGCGCGGTCCTCCGGCCGTGCCTCGGCGCTCGGCCGCCGCGCCCGGGAATCGGCGCCATCGTAAATCGCGTCGAGCTCGAACCGCCTGAGCTTGCCGAGCCGTGTCTTGGGCAGCGGGTGGCGGTGGACGCGAAATCCGGTGACCCGTTTGTGCGGCGCGAGATCGGCGCAGCGCAGCGCCACCTCGACCCGAAGCAGATCGCCGAGACCCACCGTGGTCGCGGTTTTGAGGGCCTCGTCGTCGGGCACGACAACGGCGGCGAGACGGCCGCCGCGCTCGAGCACGGCGGCCTCGGCGATATAGGGGCTTTCGGTGATTGCCGCCTCGACTTCCTCCGGGCCGACGTTCTTGCCGTCGGCGAGAACGATGATCTCTTTCGCGCGACCGGTCACGACCAGCGCGCCGGTCGGGTCGAGACGGCCGAGATCGCCGGTGCGGAACCAGCCGTCGTCGGTAAACGCCCGGGCGCTGGCGGCGGGGTCGTTGTAGTAGCCCGAGAACACGTGCGGCCCGCGCACCAGGATCTCGCCCACGCCTTGGCTGTCCGGCTCGTCGATGCGAAGCTCGGTACCGTCGACGGGATGTCCCTCGCAGCCGATCCGCCCGCGTCCGCGACGGTTGTAAGCGGTCACCGAAGAGGTCTCGACGAGACCGTATCCGGAAAGCACCGTGAAGCCGAGGCCTTCGAGGATCCAGCCGGTGCGGTCGTCGAGCCGCGCGCCGCCCGATGCCAGCATGCGAAGCCGTGGCGCGACGCGCCGGCGCACCGGCGCCATCAGGACCCTCCCCAGCGCGAGGCCGAACCGGCGCCGGGCGAAGGTACAGAGCCCGAGCAGCGCGCCGAACACGATCCGGCTGGCCGTGCCCGCGTCGGCGATCCGCTCGGTGATCGCCCGCGCCATGGCGTCGTAGAGCCGCGGCACGCCAAGCATCACCGTCACCTCACCATCGTGCAGCGCCTGGCTGATCTCCGGCCCCGCCGCGCCGGCCGGCATGACGATCGACGCACCGCACGCCAGCGGCACCAGCAGCCCCGCCATGAAGGGATAGGAATGGTGCAGCGGCAGCGGCATCAGCACCCGGTCGGTGGGACGGAGGAACCCACCGCGGGCCAGCGCCCGAACGTTGACCAGGAAGTTCCGGTGAGTCAGCGGAACGCCCTTGGGCGCGCCGGTAGTGCCCGAGGTGTAGATGATCGCGGTGAGATCATCGGGGGCGACCTCAGCCGGCGTGGTGGGCTCCGGCGCCAGCAGCGAGGTCCACGACGGCGCCCCACGGACCTCCGACCCATCCAATAGATACACGCCGTCGAGGCGGTCGCGCGCGGACGCCTCGATGGTGGCGAGCAGATCGGGTGCGATGAATAGAATCCGTGCTCCGCTGTCGGCCAACGCGTGGCCGAGGTCGAGCGCGCTGCCGTGGTCGTCGATCGGGACCACGACCATGCCGGCATGGGCGAGTGCGAGCCTGAGGACGGCCAGCGCCGGGCTGTTGGGCGCGATGACCGCAACCTTGTCGCCGGCCGCGACGCCACGCGCCGCCAGGCCGGCCGACAGCCGGCGCGCGGTCTCGCCGAGCCGCTGATAGGTCCACTCATCCTTGCCGTCCGCGGTATAGGCGACCAGCGCCGTCGCCGCGCCGCGCGCTTCCAGATCGCGGACCAATGACTGAATCGTGTCGACCATGGCGTCCCCGGAGCCGGCCGAAATCCTATTCGGGTGACGGGAAACGCGCAACAATCACGCGATTGCTGCAATTTTCCGCGCGAAGTCTTAGATTGCGCCGCGACGACCCAGAGCATCGATTTACGGGGATGGGCGAGAACACCGCAAACACATCCGCGATCGCGCACGACAAGCGGCTGGCCCGATGGCTTGCCCGTCCCTTGGCGCGTACGGCGATCTCGCCCAACATGGTGACTTTCACGGGCCTGGTCGTCGGTCTGTGCGCGGCGTGGATGTTCGCGCGCGGCGATACGACGGCGGCGAATTGGGGCGGCGGCCTGTTCATCGTGGCGTGCTGGCTCGATCATCTCGACGGTGAGCTCGCCCGGGCGGCCGGCAAGACGAGCCGGTTCGGCCACTACTTCGATAATTTCGCGATGATGACGACATACGTGGCGACGTTCATCGGTATCGGGCTGGGCCTGACATCGATGGGGAGGGACGGCGTGTTCGTCGTTCTCGGGATCGCGGCCGGCGTTGCGGTCGCGGTGATTTTCGGCATGCGCCTGTGGGCCGAGGAACGCCTGGGATCCGATGCTGTCGCCATGACACCGGTCGCCGGGTTCGAGATCGAGGACGCGATTTATGTGGTTGGACCGGTCGCATGGTTCGGCGTCCTCGACTACTTCGTGATCGCGGCCGGGATCGGCACGCCGCTGTTCCTGATCTGGTTGGCGTGGGACATGTCGCGCGGCGGGCGCGCGAAGCGCTCTCGGTCGGCGACGCGATGAAGCGTCTCCGGACAGCGAAGCCGAAGCCATGAGAATCGCGTCTTTCGTCCTGTTGGCAGGCGGCATAGCGCTATTCGTCGGCCTGATCGTCGAGCAGGGGATCGTCGACGTCTACCGGGCGACCGCCGTCGCCGGCTGGGGTGTCCTCGCGGCGGCGATGTTCCATCTGGTCCCGGTATTTTGCGACACGATGGCGTGGCGCAACGTCATGCCGGCGGGGCGCAAATTGCCGTTCGCGGCGGTGGCGCGGCTGCGCTGGATCGCCGAATCGGTCAACACGCTGCTGCCGGCGGCGCCGGTCACCGGCGATCTGGTGCGCACGCGGCTCGCCATGTTTGCCGGCGTGCCGGGACCCATGGCGGGCGCCACGGTGACCGCCGATCTGACGCTCGGCGCGCTGACCCAGGTCGTGTTCTCGTTGCTCGGCGTGGCGGCGCTGGGCTCGATCGGCACCGGCGTCGATGGCGAGCTGGTCAATGGCCTGGTGATCGGCCTGATGGTGCTGGCGGTGCTGATCTCGATCTTCCTGGTGCTGCAGAACACGGGCCTGTTCCGGTTTCTCGCGCGTCTTCTGGCCCGTGCCGCGCGCGGCCGGTCGTGGCTCGACCTGATTGGCGGCGCCGAGGCGCTCGACGCTGAGCTCGCGGCGATCTATACGCGCCGCTGGGCGCTGGTGCGATCCTCGATGTGGCGCCTGGCGTCGTGGACTGCGGGTGCCGGCGAAATCTGGCTGTCGCTTTACTTTCTCGGCCACCCGATGGGCCTCGCCGAATGCATCATGATCGAAAGCCTGATCCAGGCGGTGCGGTCGGCCGCCTTCGCTGTTCCCGGCGCGCTCGGCATCCAGGAGGGCGGCTTCATCGTGCTCGGCGCCTTCGTCGGGCTTGGCGCCGAGATCGGGCTCGCGATGTCGCTGATCCGCCGCGCCCGCGAGCTCGGCTTCGGCATCCCGGCCATGGTTGCCTGGCAGGTGGCCGAGGGCAACAGGGCGTTTCGGCGCCAAGAGACGTGACCGGCAGCGCCCTCGCACGCACGGTCGAAGCCGTCAGCGCCGCCGCCGCATGGTGGATCGACGCGGTTCGCCGCCGCGCGGTGCTGACGCTGGCGCTGGCCGCCGCGATCACCGGGGCGGCGGTGGTCGTGACCGTCTCGGAGCTGACCATCGACACCGATACGACCTCGATGATCTCGCCGGAGCTGCCGTTCCGGCAAGACGCCGAGGCGTTCATGAGGGCCTTTCCCCAGTTCAATGATTCGATCGTCGTCGTCGTCGAGGGCGACACGCCCGATCGCGCGGATGACGCCGCGATGGCGTTGGCCGACGGGCTGAGGCGTGATCCCAACCTTTTCCGCACCGTCTTCGCGCCCCAGATCGAGCCGTTCTTCGCGCGCAACGGATTTCTTTATCTCGACATCGACGAGCTCGGCGACTTATCGGACCGGCTGGCCGATGCCGAGCCGCTGCTGGCCGACCTCGCGCGCGATCCGAGCCTCAGGGGTCTTTTCGCGATCCTCGGTCTCGCGCTCGACGACATCGCGGCCGGCCGCAAACTGCCCGACGGTCTCGCCGACGCGCTCGGGCGCATCGCCGCCGTCGCCGCCGACGCCGCGTCGGGCGAATCGCGCCCGTTGTCGTGGTCCGAGCTGATGCGTGGCACGCCGAGCGAGCCCAACGATCGACGGCGCTTCATTCGGGTCCAGCCGGCGCTCGATTTTTCCAGCCTGGAGCCCGCCGCGCGGGCGATGGCGGAGATCCGCCGGATCGCCCGCGATCGGGGCCTGGTCCCCGGGAACGGCGTCCGGGTCCTGTTGACCGGTACCGCGGCGATGGCGACGGAGGAGCTTCGCAGTGTCTCGGTCGGGGCCGGCACCGCCGGTCTGATCTCGCTCGTCTTCGTCGGCCTTGTCCTGATCGCCGGGCTGGGATCGCTGAGGCTGGTGGCGGCGTTGCTGCTGACGCTGGCCATCGGGCTGGTATGGACCGCCGGCTTCACGACAATTGCGATCGGCCATCTCAACCTGATCTCGGTCGCGTTCGCGGTCCTGTTCATCGGCCTCGGGGTCGATTTCGGCATTCATTTCGGGCTGCGCTACAAGGAGGAGATCGACGGCGGGCTCGACCACGCGGCGGCGCTCGACGCCGCGGCGCGCGGCGTGGCTTGGGCGCTGACGCTATGCACCGTCGCTGCTGCGGGCGCGTTCTACGCGTTCTGGCCGACCGATTACGACGGACTGTCCGAGCTCGGCATGATCGCCGGCACCGGCATGTTCATCGCGTTGTTCGTCAGCCTGACCGTCCTGCCGGCGCTGCTCAGCCTCGCGCCGTTGACGCCGCGCCGGCGTCACGCGCCGCAAGCCGGCGCGACCGAAGCGCTGGTTCGCCGCCATGGCCGCTGGTTGTCGGCGAGCGCCATCGGCTTGGGGCTCGCCGCGGTGGCGCTGGCGCCGGGCGCGCGGTTCGATTCCAACCCGATCAATCTCAAGGATCCGTCGACCGAATCGGTTCACACTTTCCGCGAGCTGATGCGCGATAGCCGCACCGCGCCCTATACCATCGAGGTCGTGGCCCAAGACCTCGCCGCCGCGCGCGGCCTCGCGGCCAGGATCGCCGGGCTCGACGTGGTCGATCGGGTCGTGACGCTGGCGAGCTTCGTGCCCGAGGATCAGGACGCCAAGCTCGCCATCGTCGACGACATGGCGGTGTTCCTAGACCCGGTGGTGCAGGCCGAAGCGACCATCGCGCCGCCCGACGCGGCGGCACGGCACGCGGTGACGCGGGCATTCCGGGATCGCCTCGCCGCCGCAGGGCCGCACGTGCCACCGGCGTTGCGCGCGACACTCGACAGGCTCGCCACCGCCCTCGAGCGCCTGGGCTCGACACCCGACGGACTCGCTCGGCTGGAGCGAGCGTTGATGCTGTTCCTGCCCGGCAGGCTCAAGCGTCTCAGCGATGCGCTCGATGCTGGGGAGGTGACGATCGGGGATCTGCCGGACAGCATCCGCACCCGCTACATCGCCGCCGACGGTCGGGCGCGCGTCCAGGTGTTCCCGAAGAACGACATCAACATCGGTGACGCCATGCGCCGGTTCGTCGACGATGTTCGGCGCATCGCCCCCGCCGCAACCGACAGCCCGGTCGAGATCGTCGAATCGGGGCGTGTGGTCGTCGGCGCCGTACGCCAGGCCGCCGTCACGGTGGCCGTCGTCATCGTCGTCCTCCTCGCGGCGTTGCTCGGCAGTTGGCGGGGAACGGTCCTGATCGTCGGGCCGCTCGCGCTCGCCACGTCGTTCACGGTCGCGGCCTCCGTCGCTCTCGACATCCCGTTCAACTTCGCCAACGTGATCGTGCTGCCGCTGCTGATCGGCTTGGGCGTCGCAGGCGGCATCCATTTCGTCGTCCGCGCGACGCTGGAGACCAGGACGGTGAGCCTGCTCAGGTCCTCAACACCGCGGGCGATCATACTGAGTGCGTTGACCACCATCGGCTCGTTCGGCAGCCTGTCGGTCTCGGGTCATCGCGGTACGGCGAGCATGGGCGAGCTGTTGACCATCGCGATCGCGTTCTCCCTGCTGTGCACACTGGTCGTGCTGCCGGCCCTGATGACGTGGCTCACGCCCGGATCGGGCGAGCGCGGGTCGGACCTTTGACGTCGCCGCCCGCCGACCGCCTCGGCATCTTGGTCCTCGGGCTCGCGCTGATCGCCGCCGGGCTGTTCGCCTTTGGTCTCGGCGCCGCGGTCCACTGGGCGGCTGGGATATTCATGGTCTCGCGGCTCGTCCGCCGCGTCTCCGGCACGCGACCCGGCCGGCGCATGGACGCGCTAACCGGGATGATCAGCTACGCCGCGCTGTTCCTCGGCATCGCGGTTGGGCTGTGGCGCTCCGGCGTTGGTGGGTGGACGATCGCGCTCGCCGTCGTCGTCGCGCTCGCCATCGCCCTCGACACCGCGCTCCGGCTACGCTCGGAGGCGGTGCGCCGGGACGCGCCGCCGAGCCGGCTCCGGCTCGCCCCGTTTGGCCTCGAAGACGGCGTCTATCTGATCGGGCCGATCGTCTGGCTGGGCGGGCTGTTTCCGTTCTTCGTGGTCGGTTGCCTCCGCACGTTGCTGTTCTTTACGGTGCGGGTCAGTATCCATGTCTTCCAGAGTTGAGCGGAGGATCGCGTGAGAGCGCTGGTCACCGGAGCAAGTGGCTTCGTCGGCTCGGCCGTCATCCGCCATCTGGCGGATGCGGGCCACGAGGTCCGCGTGTTGCTGCGCCCGACCAGCGACCGGCGCAACATCGAGGGCGTCGAATGCGAGCCGGTGATCGGCGACTTGACCGACCCGGCCTCGCTCGGATCCGCCACGGCGGGATGCGACGCGGTGTTCAACGTGGCCGCCGACTATCGCCTGTGGGTCACCGATCCGGCGGAGATGTACCGCGCCAACGTGGACGGTACGCGGAACCTGCTGCTTGCCGCCGCCGAGGCCGGGGCGAAGCGGATCGTCCACACCTCGTCGGTCGCCGCCATCGGCCACCGCGACGACGGCGCGCCGGCGGATGAGGACACCCGGGCCGACGTCGACCGGTTGATCGGGCCCTACAAGCGGTCCAAATACCTGTCCGACGTCGAGGCACGCCGGCTCGCGGCCGAGGACGGCGTGCCGGTCGTCGTGGTCAATCCCGCTGCCCCGTTCGGCCCGCGCGACATCAAGCCGACCCCGACGGGGCGCATGGTGGTGGAGTTCGCCCGCGGACGCATTCCGGCCTACATCGATACCGGCCTCAACGTGGTCCATGTCGACGACGTCGCCCGTGGTCATATTCTCGCCTTCGAGCACGGCGTGATCGGCGAGCGCTATATCCTCGGCGGCGACAACATGTCGCTGCGCGACATCCTGGGCACGCTGGCCGCCCATCTCGGCCGCCCGGCGCCCCGCATCCGGCTGCCGCGGCTGCCGATGTTCCCGGTCGCCTGGATCTACGAAGCGGTCGGGCGGATCGCCGGCATCGATCCAGTGCTGACGACGGATGCGCTCCGCATGGCCAAGCGGCGGATGTATTATTCGTCCGAGAAGGCGAAGCGCGTGCTCGGCTACGACCCTCGGCCCGGCGCCGAGGCGCTCCGCGACGCCGCCGACTGGTACCGCGACAACGGCTATTTCAAAGCCTGATACCAACGATCATTGATATTGACCTGTTTCACCGGAGAGAAATTCTCCACCGGGCAGGAGCGGTTCGCGCCGTGGTGCGGAGCACCACAAGCGGATCGCGACGCCCCCGGTGGGGAATTTATCCCGGCCGGAGGTGGCCATGGGCGAACGACCCGCCGCGTCGCGCCGCTTGCCCGATGGCACCGCATCGCGCCGCGCGGCGCTCCTAACGGGTCGATCGCCCACGGCCATGAAACAGGTCAATATCAATGATCGTTGGTATGAGGCCGGCGTTCGCGCGTCGTCTCGGATGCCCTATAGTGGATCCGGATACCAGGGCAGGGACGACGGAAGGTCGGGCGATCATGCCGGTGCGCACGGGAAAGCAGTATATCGACGGGCTCAAGACGCGCTCGCCCGAGGTGTGGATCGGCGGAGAGCACGTGGATGACGTCACCACCCATCCCGCGTTGAGCCGGTCGATGGAGCAGATCGCCCATCTGCTCGATATGCAGCACGACCCCCAGTATGCCGAGGCGCTGACCTACGAATCGCCCAAGACCGGCGATCCGGTCGGCGCGTCGTTCATGCCGGCGGCGGACCGCGCCGGGCTCGAGAAGCGGAGCGAATGCTACCGCCTTTGGGCCGCGGAAACTTTTGGCATGATGGGTCGCTCGCCGGACTCCATGAATGTCGTGCTGCTGAGCTTCGCCGAGGGTCGCGACGTGTTCGCCCGCGGCGGCGAGCGCTTCGCCGAGAACATGGTCGGATACTACGAGTACGTCCGCGAGAACGACCTGTTCCTGACCCACGCGCTGGTCCAGCCGCCGACCGACCGCTCCAAGGCCTCGGCCGACCAGACCGAGGAATTCCTCCATGTCGGTGCCGTCCGCGAGACCGCCGACGGCATCGTCGTTCGCGGCGCGCGCATGCTGGCGACGCTGGGCCCCGTAGCCGACGAGGTGCTGGTCTACAACCTGCCGCTTCTGCAGCCGCAGGACACCAAGCATGCGCTGGCGTTCGCGCTGCCGATCGACGCGCCCGGGCTGCGCCAGATCTGCCGCGAGCCGTTCGACAGCGGCGGGCGGTCGGCGTTCGACCATCCGCTCGGCGTCAACTTCGAAGAGCCTGACGCGATGATGATCTTCGACGACGTGCTGGTGCCGTGGGACCGGGTCTTCGTCCATGACAACGTGGCGATCTCCAACGCGGTCTTTCCCGATACCAACCTTCGAAACTACACCGCGCACCAGACCGCGGTGCGCGGACTGGTCAAGCTGCAGTTCGCCGTCGGCGTGGCGATCGCCATGGCGCGCGCCGCCAAGACCGATCAGTTCCTCCACGTGCGCCATATGCTGGGCGAATGCCTGAATTACGTCGAGATCGTCAGATCCTGCATCCTGAGCGCCGAGATGGAGCACGAGACGACGCGAGTGGGGACGGTGCGGCCGCGCTTCGAGCCGTTGCAGGTCATTCGGACCATGCTGCCCGAGTGGTACCCACGCGTCGTCGAGGTGATCCAGACCATCGGCGCGGGCGGCCTGCTGGCGATGCCAACGGCGGCCGATTTCTCGAGTGCCGTCGCGGCCGACATCGACAAATACTACCAGGGCGCCGACGACCGGCCGACCGAGGAGCGGATCAAGCTCTATCGCCTCGCCTGGGATTTGTGTGGCGACGCGTTCGGCATGCGCCAGCTCCAGTACGAGCGTTACTACGCCGGCGATCCCTACCGGGCGAAGGCGATGAACTACGTCACCTTCGACTCCCGGACCTGTGACGATCTGGTCGAGCGCGCCCTCGGTCTCGCCGAGCGCCTCGAATAGAGCCTGATCCAATGAGGTGGAATCATGCGGCGGGTATCTTGCCTCCCCGTACCCACACCGACTATCTTGGCGCCCGAGCAACCGATCATGCGAATCAAAGGAGTTGAAGTCATGCAGGGAGTTGTCGTTCGCGAGTTCGGCCCGATCGAGAATCACAAACTCGAGGAGTTTCCGGAGCCCACGCCAGGGCCGGGCGACGTGCTGATCGACGTCCACGTCGTCGGCGTCAACTTCCCCGACACGCTGATGATCCAGGGCCTCTACCAGACCCGGCCGGAGCGGCCGTTCGTGCCGGGCCGCGATGCCGCCGGCGTGGTCGCGGCGGTGGGCGAGAACGTCACCCGCTTCAAGCCCGGCGATCGGGTCCTCGCCCAGGTCCGCTGGGGCGCCTATGGCGAGCAGCTGGCGGCGCCCGAGGAGCGCTGTTTCAAGGTCCCCGACCACGTCGATTTCATCACCGCCGGGGCCATGGGCACCGTCTTTCCGACCGCCCACGTCTCGTTGCTGATCCGCGCCAACTACCGGACCGGCGAGACCGTGCTGGTCAACGGGGCGGCGGGCGGCATCGGCCTCGCCACGGTGCAGATCACCAAGGCCAAGGACGGCACGGTCATCGCCGGCGACATCTCCGAGGAAAAGCGCGCGCTGGCCACCAAGTACGGCGCCGATCACACCATCGACCTGGCGGCGGACGATCTACGCGAGAGCCTGCGCCAGCAAGTCTTCGCGGTGACCGACGGGCGCGGCGTCGACATCTGCATGGACCCGATCGGTGGCGACGTGTTCGACGCATCGCTCCGCGCCCTCGCCTTCGAGGGGCGGATCGTCTCCGTCGGATACGTGGCGGGGCGCATCCCCGAGGCCAAGGCGAACTACTTCAACGTCAAGAACCTGACCCTTATCGGCATTGCGCTCGACCTCTACCTCCAGAAACAGCCGGAGACGGTGTGGGCGGCGATGGAAGACCTGTTCGAGCTGTGCCGCGCCGGCAAGGTCAAGCCCGAGGTGACGGCGGTCCACCCGATCAGCGAATTCGCGACGGTCTGGTCCATGTTCGCCGCGGGCAAGACCAAGGGCAAGATCGTCCTGACCACCGACGCCGGGAGCTGAGCTGAAAGGACGGCCGCGGCGGCGCCCGGGAAGAGCGCCGCCGGCTGTGAGTTGACAGTTCGGGGTCTTTGGGCGACTTTGCCGGCACGACGCGATTCCGGATAGATTCTACTTACGACAATCGCATGGCGGCCTCCGCTCTTGCCAATCATTTGCTGTTCGCCGTGCTGCTGTTCGGCGTCTCGGCGGCGTTGACGTGGTGCATGCTGCGGTTCGGAATCATGGCGGTCCCGAACCGGCGTTCGTCGCATGACTGGCCGGTCGCCAATAGCGGCGGCGTCGCGATCGTCCTCACGTTCTTCGCCGGGTTCGGGGCGCTGGCCTATTTCGGGGACGAGGCCCCTATCGGCGCCCCGTACATGATCGGTTTCGCCGTCGCTAGCCTCGGTGTCGCAGCCATCAGCCTCGCCGACGATCTCGGCCACTTCC